>JAEEGH010004466.1_pt1 | contig 35877 bp, 26 predicted proteins | sample 9134181 | NCBI WGS metagenome assembly JAEEGH01 (sample SAMN16246544, study PRJNA631951) | gut metagenome | biome: gut microbiome; feature: rumen; material: DP-attached | host: Bos | place: Iran: Karaj | collected 2018-10
GGATGAAGTCCGCCGGCGTCAGAGCCCTCTTCGCGAACTTGCGGATCGTCACAGTCGGCCCCGAAAGCGACAGCGGCGCTATTATCGCGTTCACGCGGCTTCCGTCGGCAAGGCGCGCGTCCACGTACGGCTGAGACTCGTCGCACCGCCTGCCGAGCGGCGCTATGATGCGCTCTATGACGGCCAGGACGCTCGCGTCGTCGGTGAACTGGCAGTCCGACAGCTCCAGCCGCCCGCGACGCTCCACGTACACCTTCGACGGACCGTTCACCATGATCTCCGTCACCGTGTCGTCCGCCAGGAGGTCCTCAAGCGGCCCCAGCCTGAGCGCCTCGTTGAAGACGTCCTCCTCAAGGCGCACAGGGTCTATTCCCTGCGGCAGACGCCCGTTGGCTATCACCTCGTCTATTATGGCGTGTATGTTCTCGCGCGCGGTGTCCTCAAGACCCTCCTTGTCCACGCCCTGGACAGTGAGCTTCTTCATGTCCATGCGCTTGAGAAGCTCCCGCTGTATCTGCTCCTGGACGTTTCGCCTGAGGTCGCGGTACGGGTCCGGCGCCGCGCTTTCCTCCGGCGCGGACTCCTCCTCGTCCATAGCCGCCGCGTCATCCGCAGCATCCGGCTCCTCACTCGCCTCGTCGGCCGCCCGCTCGGCTCCGTCGCCCTCGGGAACCCCGTCGCTCACCCTGAGCATGCACTCGCCGATCTGCACGACCATCCCGCCGTCCAGCACGACCGCCTCGTCGATCCGCTCGCCGTTGACGAACGTCCCGTTCGCGCTGTGCAGGTCCTCCAGTATCGCGCGCCCGCCGCGGACCGTCAGAATCGCGTGCCGCTCCGACACGTCCGGATACGGGAAGCGCACGCGGCACGACTCGCCGCGGCCGATCATGTACGATCCCTCGGTGATTTCGCGCGTCTCTCTGCGCCCGTCAGCTACAGTTGTCAGGTACATGTCAGTGCGGGGATGAAAGTCTCTGCTGCTGGCGCTTGAGGTTCAGCTCCTCAATCTCGCCGCGGATAAGGTCGAAGTCGACTTTGGGCAGCTCCTTCTCGAAGGACGCGTCGTTGCGGTTGCGAAGCGTCAGCACGAGCCGGCCCTTGATCTGCTCGGCGAACGCGAGCATTTCAGCCTCCCTTGGCGTCACCTCTAGCGTAACCGTCGAGTACCCGGCGTTCATCCCGAGGCTCCTGCCCCTGCTCTTCGCGGTCTCGTTGCCCGTCGCAAGCACCAGCACGTTCTGGAGCATCGTGCACGTGACGAAGTTCCGCTTCCCGCCGTTGCCCTCGAAGTCGAACGTGCCGATCACGTCCACATGGTCGTTAGGACGCACCATCGACGACACCGACGCCGCGCCGCTGCAGTTGATGGACACCGCGCGCATCTGACGCTTGATGTCCGCGGAAAGCCCCTTCGCCGCCTGGTCGCCGCCCTCGAGGTCCGACCAGAAGAGAACGTCTTTCATTTTGTGCGGCACAAGCGTCTTGCGACCGATGATGCTGGCGGCGTCAGCCCCCTCGACCGCCTGCCCTCTCATTCCTGCGTCGACTTTTTCCAGCGTTCCGACATCCGCTCGCGTAAGCACCGTGCCGGATGGCGTGTCGCGCTTGAACACCACGACCTCGATCTTCTGATACCCGCTCAGAATCTTGTTCTTCAGTTCGTCGACCTCGGCATCCTTGGCCATGAGATAGACGCGAGTCAGCACCGCCGCAATCAGGCCCGCAGCCAACGAGGCTATTAGGACAATCTTCCTTTTCATACCCGTATTATACCAAAAAACCGTTGCTGATAGTAACGGGAACAGGGCTCGCTTCGGGCGCGGTACCGCCCGAGCCGCACTTTCGCGGATACCACCCGACGTGATTTTGACGCTCGTGCATGGCACTCGCCTGTTACCGTGGGTCGTCAAAATCATGTCGGTTCCGCGAAGTGTCTCTCGTGCGACTGTCGCCCCCTACGCTCGCCATCAACTGAAAGCGCGCTGGAATCGGCTAAAAGGCCGAGAGATCGCCGGACCGGCGATTGACGGGCGCTGTACAAAGAAACAGAGGCTTGTCGCAGACGCGAAGGGACACGAAAGCGGGGCTTCCCCCGACACGAAAAGACACGAAAGCGGCATGTCGCGGGTTACCTCTGACAGCCGGCTGGAACGGCACATGGTCGCGCGTGCCAGTACAAGGGGACATTGGGGACATATGGGACGTTTGGGGACGGAATCGCGGTAGGGGCCGCACTCCGGGCGGCCCCTACCGTCATTTCGTCCATAACGCCCCTTATGTCCCTAGGACCGAGAGGGCCAGAGCTCTGGCGCTTATAGAAGAAACTCCGAGCGTCTGCGCGAGAGCCCAAACCATCGGAGTTAAGACCGAAGCCGCTCCCATCGGTTAACGCAGGGCGCGGAAGCGCGGAGATGAGGCGATTGATGGCGCGGCGGTTTTTAGGTATAATTTCCCTCCATGAACTGCAACGGACTCAGTCTTGTCAGCGGCGGGCTGGACAGCCAGCTGGCCATAAGAGTGCTTCAGCGCGCGGGTGCGCACGTCGAGGCCGTCACCTTCTCGTCCCCGTTCTTCGACAGCGCAAAGGCCGAGGCCGCCGCGAAGGCGCTTGGAGTGAAGCTGCACATAGTCGACTTTCTAGAAGACGTGATGTCGCTCGTGGAGAATCCGCCGCACGGATTCGGCGGGGCGATGAACCCGTGCATAGACTGCCACGCGCTCATGATACGCCGCGCAGGAGAGCTGATGCATAAGCTCGGCTTCGACTTCGTCTCGACGGGCGAAGTGCGCGGCCAGAGACCCATGAGCCAGAACGCGCAGTCGCTTCTGACGGTAGAGAAGGCGTCGGGCCTCAAGGGCCGTCTGGTGCGTCCGCTTTCAGCAAAGCTGCTGGAGCCGACCATTCCCGAAATCGAGGGCAAGCTGGACCGCGAAAAGCTGCTCAACATCTCGGGGCGCTCGCGCGAACGTCAGATCGCCCTTGCGGCGGAGTTCGGGATCACCGACTATCCTTCGCCGGCAGGAGGATGCAAGCTGACGGAGGACGCCTACGGCCGCAAGCTCAGGGACCTCATGGACCACGAAGGCGTGCGCACGTCGCCGGGAGGTCCTGTGGACAGGGAGATGGTGGAGCTGCTCAAGGTCGGGCGGAGGTTCCGCCTTCCGGACGGATCGGGCGTGATACTCGGCAGGGACGCGGAAGAGAACGCGCTTCTAAGGCGCAGCTGCGCCGGACGCCCAGGACACTGCACGATCGAGCCGCCAGACGAAGTGGCCGGACCGACCGCGCTCGTTCCGCGCGCGATGTCCGAAGCCGACCTCGAAATCGCGCGGGGAATTGTCAAAGCCTGGTCGCGCGGCACATCGGAGGCCGACCGCGCGCCGTACAAGAAGTTCCAGCTGGTCTGACACAATCGCAACTGCAAGAGATGATAGAGACAATCGCGCAGCATCTGGATTCCATCGCGGCACTCGCGCCGGCGTGGAAGCTCGTCTTCATATTCGTGTTCATGGCGGTCGAGTCGTCGTTCGTCCCGTTTCCGTCCGAAGTCGTGATGATTCCGGCGGGCTTCTTCGCCGCGAGAGGCGAGCTGGGCGCGGGAGGGGGAGCTGCGGTCGCGGCGGCGTTCGCGGCAGGCGTCGCGGGCTCGGTGGCGGGGGCGTACGTGAACTACTTTCTGGCGCTCTGGCTCGGCAAGCCCTTTCTGGTGAAGTACGGCAAGTGGTTCTTCCTCAAGCCGGCGGCTCTTGAGCGCGCATGCGAAGTCTTCAACAAGTACGGCGCCGCGACCACGTTCGTGTGCCGCATGATACCGGCGATTCGCCAGCTCATCTCGATTCCGGCGGGAATCTCGCGGATGCCGCTGCCGTCCTTCACGCTATTCACAGCGCTCGGCGCGGGGATATGGACGGCGATACTCGCGGCGACCGGCTACGCCCTTGGCAAGAGCGCCGGCGACATCACGTATCTGGAGCTGTGCATGCGCGGGAAGGAGATGGCGGTGTCGCATCTTCCCGCGGCAATCGGCTGCGCCGTCGCGCTTGTCGCGGCATACGCGGCCGTCGGAAGGCTTGTAATGGGCCCGGGGCGCAAAGGCGGGGAATGATGAGACGCGCCCTTCTTCTCGCGACCGCCGCGGCCGCCGCGCTCTGCGCCATGGGCGAGGTTGCGGAGCTGAGGCGCGGCGAGTTCGCAGTGAAGTTCATATCGTGCCCGGACTGCCCGATGTTCGGAAGGTACTCGCCGGACGGCGCCACGGCCTTTGTGAACATCTCGAAGGTTCGCGAAGGAGACCGCGACACAATGGCAAGGCGGGCGTTCAAGGTCATGTCCGCCGCGTCCTGCGCGGCGTCGGTACGGCGGCTTTGGCTTGGCGGAGGCGCTCTGGAACCGGCGCAAGGCGGCGCGGCGAACCCCTACGTCGAATGGATGCGCATTTCCGAGAGCGGACCGAGCCTGTTGCAAAAGAGCGCGAAAGGGCCTCTCGAAGCGAGAGCACACTCGGCATGGCGCGGCGCCGCGTTCCTATCCGTCCGCAACGAGCAGGAGGCGCCCGCCGTCTTCGTCGTGCGGCCGGAAGAGCTCGGCATGGCGGGCAAGTTCTCCGCGATCGACATTATCGAGCTTGCGGACACGGGGACGTTCGGGGCGCCGTTCCCGGTGCTGGTTCCCGCGAAGGGAGAGCGTGCGTTCCTTCTGGTGGGCGCGGACGGGAAAGGCGGGGTGACGCGATGATCGTCGAAGTCAGGCACCTGAGAATCTCCTTCAAGATGGAGGGGCGCATTTCCGTGCCCGTCCGCAACGTCTCGTTCTCAGTGCCGGAGAACGGACGCGTGGCGCTCGTCGGCGAGTCGGGATGCGGAAAGTCGCTAACGGCGCTTGCGATAGGAGGGCTCGTCGACCGCGCTGAAATAGAAGGCGAGATCGCGGGCAGTCCGCGAATTGCGTACATATTCCAGAATCCGATGCAGTCCCTGAACCCGGTGATGCGCGTAGGAGCGCAGATTGCCGAGGCTCTGCCGCGCGCGGACCGCCGCGACAAGTCGCTTCTCTCGCGGCTACTGGAGGGAGTCGGACTGCCCGAGGGAACTGGCGGGAAGTATCCGTGCGAGCTGAGCGGAGGCCAGCAGCAGCGCGTGATGATCGCGATGGCGCTTGCGCAGAAGCCCGACCTTCTCATCGCGGACGAGCCGACGACGGCGCTGGACGTGACGACACAGAAGGAGGTGCTCGACCTCATATACAGGATCGCCGACGAGAGGAAGATGGCGGTTCTGCTCATAACGCACAATCTGGGGCTCGTCTCCCGCTACACGAAATTCGTGAACGTAATGTACGCCGGGGAGATCGTAGAGTGCGGCGAAACCGCAAATTTGCTCAATTATCCCCGACACCCCTACACACAAGGGCTTGTGTCTGCGGTCCCCAGGCTTGAGGCGCCCAGGAACGCTCCCCTCGCAGACATACCAGGAACTGTGCCTCCGCCTTGGGAATGGCCAACCGGTTGTGCTTTTCATCCCCGATGCCCTCAATTTAAACCCGAATGTGCATCGCCTGACTTCAACGGATTGTGTTTCTGTCTGCGATAAAACGCAAATTCTTGTATTTTCCCCCTTGCATCATTACACAAAATATGGTACATTACAAGTACGCACAAGGGAAAGTTCCCGCGAGCGTCAGTACTGACTAAAAATCAAGGATCAAGAAAATGGCCAAGAAGGAAATCATCCCGACCACCAAGAGCGGCATCATGGCGGCTCTCGCCGATGCTGCCGGAATCACCAAGAAGCAGGCTGTCGCCGTCTACGACAAGCTGCTCGACATTGCGATCAAGGGCGCAAAGCAGGAGGAGAAGGGCCTCATGCTCCCTGGCTTCGGCAAGGTCAAGCTCGTCAAGCGCCCCGCGCGCACCGGCCGCAATCCCGCGACTGGCGAGACGATCAAAATCAAGGCGAAGAAGGTCGTCAAGGTCGTCGCCTGCAAGGCGCTCAAGGATGCGATTCTCGGCTAAACCGCCGCGCATCTGAGAATGCGCCTAAAACGCGGGCTCGTGCGAGCTCGCGTTTTCTTTTTTCTTTGGCCCTGTGCGCCGCGTCAAGCCGGCCGCGAGGCCGGGCGAAGGTCGAACAGCGAGCGAAGGGAGAATATGGAGCCGCCGTTCACCAGATACGCCACGGAGCGCGATGCGCCGCCGCGCGTCTGCATCCGGGCGACCACGCACTGCGGCGCATAACGCCGCGAACCTGCCGAGAGCGTTGACGGTCTTTGGCGTATTCTGCTGAATACGGCCATCATATGGGTCTGGAACCGCATGACTAACCTCCGTTTCTGCGCGCTCGGGCTGGCGCCATTGCATCGTCAAGCGGAGGATACTGAGCATCAATCCAATTCCATCCGACATCTGACGCCGCACTCGGACAACGTGCCGGCTGGACCGCAGCGGAGATAGGTCCCTTTCCGACTCTGTCTTGCGAGGACGCCTGAATGATTCCGGTCGTCGCCGCACCGAACGCTATTAGAAGTGAAACTGCCAGAATGTTCTTCACGCCAATAATGATAGCAGATTGGCGGCAAAAGGTGAGCGGTGGCCAAAACTTTGGCCACCGCCTCCGATTCGGACATTGGGACGCGGGCGCAGGCTCTATGCGCCGGCCCTGCCCACGAGCGCGGCGATGCGCTGCGCGAGACCCGGCAGACCCGGATCGCGCGCGCCGCAAGTCGCAAACGCCTCGAACGAGCCGGCGTTGCGGGCGATCCAGTCGCAGGCCGCGTCGAAACCGTCAACAAGCGCGCACCGCTTCACCTTCGCGGCAAGCTCGCCCGAGCTGACCGAGCGGTCCGCAGTGCCGCCCGCGTCGTAGACGGGCAGAAGAAGCAGCATGTCCTGCGGACGCGCGACCTCGTTGAACATGTCGGCCAGGGACTGCATCATCTTGCGGAGCGGCGCATAGCCGTGCGGACGCCACACGACGCAGAGTCCGCCGGGATGGGCCTCGGCGAGAGTCGTCCACATCGCGCGCAGCTTGTCGGGATTGTGCGCGTAGTCGTCGTAGACGTTGGGCGCATGCCGCTGGAGCCTGCGCTCGACGCCTCTGAAGGAAAGGAGCGCGGCGCGCGCCCTGTCGGCGTCGCAACCCAGCGCCTCGGCCATCTTCAGCGCCAGAAACGCGTTGACGCGGTTGTGCCTGCCGGGAACGGAGACGTCGGCCTCCCCGCGAATGGCGCGTCCGTCGATCACGGGACCGGCGACGCCGCGGATGAAGGCGTCGAACACCTCGTCCATCTCGTCCTTGGAGTAGTGGTCGGCGCTCGCGTTCGTCACTATGACGGCGTAGGGGCTGAACGCCACGAGAGACTTGTCGCTCTCGTCCACCTCGGCGACGGCAAGATCGCCGCGTCCGAACCGCACGGCGCCCTCCCAGCCCGGAACGTTCGCGCCGTTCACGCAAAGCGGGTCGAGGCCGCACTCGGCAAGGACATGGCCGAGCATCGCCGTCACCGTCGACTTGCCGCACGTGCCAGCGACTGCGACGAGGCGGCGCCCTTCGAGAGCCTTCGAAAGCGCGCGCGCGCGGTGCACGACGGGAATGCCGAGCTCCTTTGCGCGGACGAGGCCCGGATTGCCGTCCTCGATAGCCGTCGAGACCACGACTTCGTCCACCGTGCCGTCGACGCCGCTGCCGTCGTCGGGGAAGCACCTCACGCCTATGGACTCGAGAAAGTCCGTGTTCCTGGTCCCGAGCGTCCTGTCCGCGCCGGTGACCTCGGCGCCGAGCCTGACGAGCGCAGTGGCGAGCGCGCTCATGCCGACGCCGCCCACGCCTATAAGATGGTATTTCACCTTTTCCCTCCGTCGCTGCCGCCGACAAGGCCGGGGCATATCCACGCGGTGACCGCCGCGCACTCCACACCGAAAGGCAGATAGCCGGCGAATCCGACCAGCGGCATCTCCCAAATCTGGAAGCGATGCACCCACGGCACCGCGTAGACCCACTTCGCGTATGCGTAGTAGTTCCACGTCTCCCAGCAAAGCCCGCAGATGAGCGACGCGACGCCGAAGCGGAAGAACACCGACCAGTCGCCGTGCGCGAACGAGTCCAGCACGCTCCGCTCGCCCAGCATGATCTGCACGAGCACAAACACGGTGAGCGGCGATATCCACAGCAGCGGATACGCGTACGCGGGGAAGTAGACTATGCCGACCAGACCGACCGCCGCGAGCACGCCGAGAAAGACGCACCAGCCGGGCTTGTGCAGGTCGACGTTGGCCATGTCGTGATAGACTTCGTCGCTGAACACGGGGAAAGTGCGAAGCCATGCCGCGACGGCCGCGACAGCCGGCAGAACGGACGCGAAGCACAGCGTGGCGTAGATCGTGTACATCGTGGCGCTGAGGTCGGAGACGCCCAGGTAGTACCAGTTCCACACGTAGCGGTTGAGGTACTCGAAGAACCACCAGAAGAGAGAGCTCGCGGGGAACGTCGCCGCGTACGCCCATGGATGGTCCGTCATGGGCGAGCGCCCGCATCTCTTCACGCAAAGCCCGTTCATTATCAGGATGAAGCCCGCCCACAATGGCGCGTAGGACATCAGCACCTGAAACGGGCGAAACCACTCAAAGCGGCTCCACGAAAGGACCCATCCGGACGAAAGAACCGCGACGCCGACCCATCCCCACCAGGGGAAGGAACGGCCTGCCGCCTTCGGCCGCAGCTGTCCTGCGGCGCGTGTCGCGGCAAGCGCCTTCGCCGCGCGCCGGAGAAACGGGAACAGGCACAGCGCCGTGAACGCCACGAAGCCCGCGAACGCGCCCCAGTTGAAGGGGCAGCGGCAGTTCCACAGCAGCTCAGGACGGAACCCCCAGTCCTCTGTGCGCGGTGGAAACGCCTTGACGCCCTCGAGCACCTCGTCGTAGCCTCCAACGACGCAGCAGACAAGCGGAACGCCGAACAAAATCGCCGCAAGAACAAAATAATGCAATATCCTTTTCATCGGGACGCGAGTTTTATGATATACTATACCGTCACACGGGCCTGTAGCTCATCTGGACAGAGCAACTGCCTTCTAAGCAGTGGGTAGTGGGTTCGAGTCCCGCCAGGCCCGCCATTATTTTTCATGTCAATACCAGGTTGACGTGAAGGACAGTTTTTTGGTATCATATGCACCCGTTGTCCCGATAAGGGTATTTGGCGAGGTAGCTCAGTCGGTAGAGCAAAGGACTCATAAGCCTTGGGTCGAGGGTTCGAACCCCTCCTTCGCCACCAATCTCCAACCAAGCTCCCATGCCTCACTCGGCAAGCAGCTGCGACTTGTCGATCAGGCCGTTGCGCTCAAGGACCTTGAGTGCCTTGTTCACGGCCTTCACTTCCTCCGCCGAACCGGGATTCCTGCGGTACGCCTCAAGGCACGCCTTGAAGTCCGCGGCATAGCGCCCTTCGTTCGCGTAGCTCACGACCTCGGCCAGAGCCTGCACGTTAGCCGCGGTCGGCTCGGACGGCTTGGCGATCTTCCCGTAGAGATCGGCGGCGGTCTTGCGGCGGAGCGCCATCACGTCGTCTTCCTTCGCGGACATCGCGGAATGGGTGGTGTTCGCCCAGCGCGACGCGAGCGGACGGTACCAGATGTTGCGGAACTGGACGACGCAGCCGTGGTCCTGCAGGCTGAGAGAGCCCTTGTCGGCGTGAGGCGCGAGCGGACGGCGCTTGCAGTGCGTCGTGAGCCCCTCCATCTCCCAGTGGTCCTGCACAAGCACGCCGTTGAAGAACAGCGTCACGGAGCCGTTGTGCAGAAGCTTGTCGCCGTCCCAGACGGGCTGGTGGAAGACGATGTCGTAGACCTGCCATTCGCCCGGCTTGCGCGCGGGGTTCACGAGAGGCGGGTTCTCGGCGTAGACCGAGCCGGCCTGGCCGTCGGTGTAGTTGTCGATCGAGCAGTCCTCCTGCGACGTGTGGTACGACTCAAGCACCTGAAGCTCGTACTGCCCCATCAGAAAGACGCCCGAGTTGCCGCGCATCTGCGGGCCCTTGTCGGAATAAAGCTGGTTGGGGTCGTGGCGGTACTCGATGTGCAGCTGGCAGTCGCCGAACTCCGCGCGGGAGAAGATGTTACCGCCGTTCTTCCACTCCGGAACCGTGTAGAAGTAGCCTTCGTCGGAATAGCGCCACTTGGACGGATTGCCGTCCGCATCGCGCCAGTTGCGCTCGAACGACTCCTTAGTGCCGTCGAAAAGCACGACGGCGTCTGACGGCGCTCCGCCGCACTTCTCAGCAGGCTGCACGCGGTGCGGCTTCGGGCGGTTCCAGTCATGCACGGCCCAGGCGTGCTTCGCATCCGGCGTGTCGCCGTAGATGGCCGCGCTGGACGCCGCCGGAAGCATGATCGCAGCCGCAACGGCCAGCATGACGTTCTTTTCGGACATCGACATCTTCTTCATTTACCTGCTCTCTCCTTGTTTGTTTGTTTTATGGCTCAAATCTGACGGAAGCGCCGCGGGAAAGCGCGTTGAACGCCACGGGAAGCACGTTCGCAGCCTCCAGCCCGTCCAGCGGGCACCAGAAGAACTCTATCCAGTCCTCCTGCGACGCGACGTCGCCAAGGCGGTCTGCGGCGGACATCTCGTACACGCGGTTTATCTCGGCGTGCTCGCGGCCCTTCTGCATGAAGCGGTTCTCCACGACGCCCATGAACGCGCCTGCCGTGAAGACAAGGCCGGCCTCCTCGCGCATCTCGCGCACAAGCGCCTCGCGCCCCGTCTCGCCGAACTCTATGTGGCCGCCGGGCAGATACGACGTCGAAGCCCCCTTCGCTCGACAGAGGAGCAGCTTCCCGTCCACAATGCACACACCGCGCGCGATCGTCTCGATTGGCGACCCCACGTCTTCTTCGAAGCTGTTTTCAGACATGCGGATATTTTACCATTTACCAGCCCTTCTGAAAAGCGCGGCGGATCGAATACTTGCACATTCCAGGCCTTTTTGGTATCATAGCATCGTTGAATGTGAGTCGATGTCCGCGTGGATATGGCCTTTTGCCGGCGGCATGTGCGAACATGGCCCCTTTTCCCGGGCCGGCAGGCTTGAGTCGCGGATGGTTTTTGGAGGGCTTGGATGGACAGGAAATCTTCTGCGAGACTGGTTTCGCCTCTCGCCGCATGGGCGCTGGCCTTCGGCTGCTCCGTAGGCTGGGACGCGACCGTGATGCCCTGGACGACCTTTCTGCCGACGGCTGGACCGCTCGGAACGGTGCTCGGGCTTCTCGCCGGCGGTCTCGCAATGGCCGCCATCGTCTGGAACTACCACTACATGATCAACCGGCACGGCGGCTCCGGCGGCGTCTACTCGTACGCTGCCGAGGCGTTCGGCTACGACCACGGCTTCCTCTGCGCATGGTTCCTCTGCCTTACCTACGCCGCGATCGTCTGGTCGGACGCGACGGCGATGTCCATCATCGTGCGGTACGTCTTCGGGGACGTGTTCCAGTTCGGCTTCCGATACGAGGTCTCGGGCTTCGAGGTCTGTCTGGGCGACGTTCTGGTTGCCGCCGCGACAGCCGCGACGGTCGCCTTCGTCTGCTGCAGGCGAAGGCTCTCGTTCCGCCTGCAGACGATTCTCGCGTTCGTCTTCGCCGCAGGGTTCGCCGCGTGCTTCGCGGCGGCGGCGTGGCGGCACGAAGGCGGGCTCGCGACAATGGCGCCGGCGTTCTCTCCGACAGGCGGAAGCCCCGTCCTTCAGCTTCTGCAGGTCCTTGCCATAGCCCCTTGGCTCTTCGTGGGCTTCGAGGCAATATCCAACACCTGCGACGAGTGCAGCTTCTCCCTCAGGAAGTCGTTCGGCATCATGGCCGCGGCGCTTGCGGCGTCTGTCGTGGCCTACGCGATACTGACGGCCATACCGGCGCTCGCGCCGGGAGCGGGCTGCGCCGGATGGACCGACGCCGTCGCCAAGATGGGCGAACCGAACTTCCACGCATTCGACGCGGCGAAGCGCTCCCTCGGCGAAGCGGGGCCTGCCATCATCTACAGCACTCTCGCAGGTGCGATATTCACGAACCTCATAGGCAACACGATAGTCGCAAGCCGCCTTCTCGCCGCAATGGCAGATGACGGAGGCCTTCCTCTCTGGTTCGGACGCCGCAACGCCGACGGCGCCCCGAAGAACGCCGTCTACGCCATCGCAAGCCTCGCGCTCTTCACGGCGTTCCTCGGCCAGACCGTCATCGACATCATCCTCGACACCGCGCTCGTGGGCGCGTCGGTCGCCTACGCGTACACTTCCGCGGCGACATTCAAGCTCGCGCGACGCGAAGGCGCAAAGCGCACGCAGATCACCGGCCTTGTCGGGCTTGTCGTATCCGTCGCCATGGCCCTCATCTTCATCCTGCCCATCTTCTCGTCCAACACAATGATGGCGACAGAGTCGTATCTCGTGCTCGTCTTCTGGTGCATCGCCGGGCTGGTGTTCTTCCTCTTCGTCTTCCGCTACGACGACCGGCACAGATTCGGGCGCTCCTCCGTCGTCTGGCTATCGACGCTCGCGATCATCCTCTTCATGACCGTGATGTGGATGCGGCAGGCGACTTACGAGACCACCGAAAAGGCCTTCGGCGAGATCGAGCTGCGCTCCGCGCCCGCGGAGTCCGCGCAGCCCACCAAGGCGATGTCGGAGAGCTGGCGCGCGGAGCTCCAGGTCAAGCTCTCGTCCGTCAACAGCTCGATCATGCGCAACTCCCTTGTGCAGACGGGCCTCATCGTCCTCGCCCTCGCGCTGATGTTCTGCCTCTTCTCCATCCTGCGCAGGCGCGAGCGGGAGCTGGAGAAGGAGAAGACCAGGGCCAAGAGCTACTTCTTCTCGACCGTCAGCCACGACATCCGCACGCCTCTCAACGCCATAATCGGCTTCTCGGAGATGCTCAAGTCCGGCTTCCAGACCGAAGAGGAGCGCGCCCAGGCGATAGACTCGATCCTCGTGAGCGGGCGCACCCTTCTCGCGCTCATCAACGACGTGCTGGACCTTTCGAAGCTCGAGTCCGGCAAGATGGAGATTCAGCCCGAGCCCACGGACTGCCCGCTTCTTCTGCGCGGCGTCGTGGACGCGTTCCGCGCCTCCGGCGGCAAGCCGGACGTAGTGCTCAGATGCAGGGTCGAGCCCATGCCGCCTCTGATGCTCGACCCTCAGCGCCTGAGGCAGATCGTGTTCAATCTCGTGGGGAACGCCGTCAAATTCACCGAAAAGGGCCACGTCGAGTTGCGCAGCTCGTTCACGAAGGACGGCGGAGGCGAAACCGGCGTCTTCCGTCTCGCGGTCGAGGACACCGGCTGCGGAATAAGCGAGGACGACCTCAAGCAGATCGGCTCGGCGTACGTGCAGGTCGGCTCAAGCCTTTCGCGCAATGGAGGCACCGGGCTCGGCCTCGCCATTTGCCGGCAGCTGGCGGCGGCGATGGACGGCAGCCTCGACGTCGTCTCAAAGCTCGGCGAAGGCTCGACTTTCTCGATCGAACTCAACAACGTGAAGCCGGCCCCGAACTCGTCCCTACGCAAGCCGGAGGCGAAGCCCGCCACAAAGACGCTGTCCAAGGGCGCCCAGACGACGGTCCACCGCATCCTCATCGTCGACGACTCGAAGCTTAACCTGATGGTCCTGAAGGCGCTTCTCAAGAACGCGGGCGACTTCGAGATAGAGATGGCCATGGACGGACGCGAGGCGCTGAACATTCTGGAGGCGCCGGACGCGAGGCCGTTCGACCTTGTGCTGACCGACATGTGGATGCCGAACCTCGACGGAAAGGGCCTCGTCCGCGCCATAAGGTCCAATCCGGCGATCGCGTCCCTGCGGGTCGTCGCCGTCACGGCGGACGTGGAGTCCCTCGGCAAGTCGGACGAGCTGGGCTTCGACGACATACTCCTCAAGCCCGTCACGCCCGAGAAGTTCATCAAGATACTGGCGCATCAGGCCGAAGCCGGCCCGAAAAGGTAAGGCCCGGGAACTTCCCGGGCCTTCGCCTTACTTGTTCTTGTGGCGCATCGCCTTCATGCGCTTGTCGTATTTGTGCTTGGACATTTTTTTCCGGCGCTTCTTCTTGATGGAACCCATTTTCGCTCCTTAGTTGTTCTGTTGGTTGGATGGATGGTTTAGAATATGATCTTGTTCAGCGGCAGCTCGATGATGCCGGTCGCCCCGCTCGCCTTGAGCGCGGGGATGAGGTCGCGCACCTGGCGCTCCTCGACGACGGACTCGACGGCGTACCAGCCCGAGTCGTTCAGCCTGTTCACCGTCGGCGCGTGCAGGGCCGGCATCGCCTTGACGACTGCGTCAAGGGAGGCCTCGGGCGCGTTGCACTTGAGAAGCACGCGCCTCTGAGCCTCGAGCGCTCCGGTAAGGAGCATCTTGAGCTGCTCGAGCTTCGCGCGCTTCGCCGCGTCCTGCCACGAAGTCTTGTTCGCGATGAAGCGCGTCGTGGAGGTGAGAATGGTGTCGACGATGCGCAGGTTGTTCGCGCGCAGTGAGCTGCCGGTCTCGGTGAGATCGACGATCGCGTCGACGAGCTCCGGCGCCTTCACCTCGGTCGCGCCCCAGCTGAACTCGACGTCGGCCTTCACGCCGTTCGAGTCGAGGTAGCGCTTCACGAGTCCCATCGCCTCGGTCGAGATGCGCTTGCCCTCAAGGTCCTTCACCGTCTTGATGGGCGAGTCATTCGGCACCGCGATAACCCAGCGAACCGGGTTGGACGTCGCCTTCGAGTAGTTGAGCTCGCATATCTCGTGCACGTCGCTGCCGTTCTCGTAGATCCAGTCGTAGCCGCAGATGCCCGCGTCGATCTTGCCGAGCTCCACGTACCGGCTCATCTCCTGCGGACGCAGAAGACGGCACTTGATCTCCTCGTCATCGATGGACGGGTAGTAGCTGCGGCTCGAGCAGGAGACGTTGAACCCCGCGCGCTTGAACAGCGCGAAGGTCGACTCCTGAAGACTACCCTTCGGCAAACCTAAGACAATCGCCATTAATCTCCTCTTTCCTTGGTTAAAGTGTAATTATACCATATTCGCCGCGCACTTGTCCAATCGGTCGGATGCGCGGCGCCGTGCTTCAGCGGCTCCCCACCTTCCGCGCGACGACATCGGACACCGCAACGTCCTTTCCGTGGAAGCTCGCATAGCCGATTACAGGGCCCTTCCCGATCCACGTTGCGAACTGCCGCGTCGAGACGACGGGACTGTCCCCGCCGTCGACATACACGTCGAGCCGTCCTCCCTCGCAGACGATCCTGACTCTGCGATGCAGGCCTTTTGCCGGCTTCTCGACTGCCGAGTACGGGTCTATCTTGAACATCTTGTAGTAGTCGTTGTCCACGCTGACTCTTGTGCATCCGTTTTCCCAGATAAGCGTCACGAACGGGATTCCGTTGAGCGGAAGAGGGTTCTTCTCCTCGTAGACTAGGCGCGAGACGACAAGCACATGTCGCCCTTCGGTGTTCGACGAGGGCGAAAGCACGAACTCCAGCTCGTGGTCCCTCGGAAGACCGGCCATCCAGGAAAGCATGTTCTCCCATTCGAACTGGCCTTTCGTGCGCCATGCCCAGTCCTGGGACCGCCACCATCCGTTGACATTCCAGTAGTCAAGCTCCGTTCCGCTCATGTCCTTGCCCGCCGGAAAATCGCATTGCATCCTCGCGTCGAACTCAAGCGTGCCGAGAAAGCCCGAAGCGGCGCGGTCCTGCAGCTTCGCCCTCGGCACCATGCGTATCTGGTACAGGACGTCGGCATACCGTCCGCTATCGAACAGTCTCTGCATCTGGATGCATTGTTTCGAGTACATCCCGCCAAAGGCCTTGACAGCTCGCGCCACGGACTCCTTGCAGAAGAAGATGTTGTCCAGATCGCTGCAGAGCTCTCCAATGTACGGCGCGAATTCCGCCGCCTTCTCGTACCTTCCGGCATAGTAGGCCACGGCGGCCCCGACAAAAGGCGCGTTGATGCGGAGGTACCCGCAGGCCAGCTCGTTCGTGGCCTGCCTCATGCATACGTCAATGCACTTGTCCGTCACTTCAGGGTTGCGGCGGAAGAACCTGTACGGATCGATCGCCGAGTCGCGCACGTACCTGCACATGGTCTCGGCATAGAAATACGGAATAGCCGTGTCGTGCCGCCCCGTCTCGTAGCACGCATCCGCAAAGCGCAGCATCTGGTATCGACGGGCGTCGCCGCCCCATCTCGGATACATGTTGAACCATACGTAGTGCGCGATGGATTCGGGATCGTCGATTATCTTCGAGGTTATCTCCTGGAAGAGCTGATGCCTGTAGGGGCGGCTGCCCCTGCGCATGTTCCCGTCAATGTAGAGCTTCATTTCCAGCGTGTCCACGCGGCCGGGACGCATCTTTTCGGCCTCTTCGAGAATCTCCTTGGCTATGCGGCGCTTGTCGTTCAGCGTCATCCAGCCCTGTGTCGTTATGGACGCCGCGATTCCCACTCCCGCCGCTTCCACGCCCTCGTTGTTGACATTCAGCACCGAATCAAGCGCACAGGACCAGGACAGCTCCGGAATGCCCTCGAACAGGCCGTCGGCGCGCCCGAACAATGATTCGCGAAGGCGGTAGATCGCGACTTCGTCCTCAGCCAAAAACTTTCTGCAGTGGAGCCAGACCTTGAAATAGTCCTTCGCATCCTGGTGTTTCATGGCTCCCATCCGACGCAGGGCGTGCGTGCGAATGACGTCCAGAAGCGTCACCTTGTCCTGGCCCGGCTTCAGAGGCGGAGGGTTCTTCTTGCCCTTTCCCCGGACACGTTCGATGTCCTCGTTGCGGTTCACGTTGAGTCTTGGGTCGAATCCAGAAAGAATCACGATAAAAGGCTCTCGGCAGCCCTCGTTGTAGAGGTCTCCGGCCTTCTGGCAGTTGCGGAAGTTGTAGTACCATAGCGGACGGAAGCCGTCGCAGAAGTCCCTGAGGCCGACCTCGAACACCTTTTCGGCCCTTTTCGCCCATGGCTTGCCGGACTCCGCCCCGCCTTTCGCGAAGGGATTCGGCATTTCGCGCCTCAAGAACGGCATGACGACTTTGTCGCGGAAGCTCACCGACGTCTCGACCGTCATGTTCGTCTTCGCGTTCTCGGTCCATCTCTGCAGATCCCGCTCAAAGCTTTTGTCGGCCTGGAAGACGCTGAACGCATACAGCACCAAGGCCACCATCGAGCTAATAATCGCTTCGTTCACAATATTATCCTTATTTTGCCCTTAACGCTCAGATTATACCACACTCGACGCCAATACCGCAAATTTCCGGCTCTTCGGCTGATGAAATTCCCTCTGCGCGGAGGCAGCGGAATTTCCAACGTAGGAAATGAAAATTCCCTACCTAGGAAATGGAAATTCCCTACCTTGGTTTTCGATTTTCCCTCCGTAGGATTGGCGACTACTCGGCCGTGACAGACACCGAGACCGAACCGAGCTTCTTCACGGATGCAGTGCCGTACCCGACGCCGCCGACCATCACTCCCGTTATGTTCACGGTCGTGGCCTTGAGCTTCGCGCCGTCCACGGAATACACCTTGAACGAACCCTTGAACGCGCCGTCCTTCGCCTTGTAGGAAAGCTTCAGTCCGGACGGATTGGCGCCGGCCTTCGACTCGTCCAGAACGCCGCCCTTCATCGCGACCTTGCCCGCCTTCGCGCCGCCCGCAACAAGCCACTTTCCGCCGTTCGGAGAGACCGAAACGCCGTCGGGCAGATATTCCTGCAGGAAGGAGCCGGGCAGTGCGGCCCAAAGCGCGGCGTTCGGATCGACCAGGAACTTCGCCTCGCCCGCAAGCCCCGACGCCCTGCCGGCGACAGCGCCCGAAAGGCCGTCCGCGCTGGCGGACTTTCCGTCGGACGAGACGCGCAGGAGAAACGCGAGCGCATTGGGCGCCTTGGCGTAGACAATCGCGGACGCATAGCCGCCCTCGGCCGCGAATATCTGCCCTTTCGCCGATATCTTCGCTCCGTTGGCAGACGTCCCCGCGACCTTCACCGCGCCCTTTGCCGAGACCGTCGCCGTGACCGCGCCGCCGCTCCACGCGATGTTGTATGCGCCGACGGCCGAGGCAAGTTCGCCAAGAGCCTGCTTCGCCTCGGCCTTGTCCTTGGACGCGCAGCGGTTCCGCGCGCCGACGACGCTGTAGCCGCCCATGCTCCCCGACATCTCGGCCGTGCCGAGGAAAAGAGACATCCCGTCGTAGCCTGCGGCCGCGAGGTTCGCCTTGCCGTTCTGCCGCATCACGCCCTTGAACGTGACCTTCTTTCCGTTCGAAAGCACGACGGCCGCAGTCACCTTGCTCTCGTGCGTCGTCTTGTTCGCCTTGCCGACCTTGACCTGAATGGACCCGCGGACCTCTCCGGAAAGCGTGAGCGCGCCGTCGAATGTCGCGGCCGCAACGGCGTTGTATGCCGACGGATCCGGATCCTCGCCGCCTGGAGGAGAAGGCGTGGGCGGGTCTGGCGTCGGAGACTCGGACTTCGAAAGCGTGATGTCCTCTCCCCATTTGTTGGCCACGGTTCCAAGGGAATTGAGCGCCATCGCGAAGACCGACTCGTCGAACACGTAGTCCGGGCTCTCGCCTGCCTTCACGACTGTGACGTCTCGCTTGCCTTCGCCCTTTCCGGACGCGCTTGCCGACAGCTTGAACTTGCCGCGGCCAGTGAACCTGAAGCTGTAGATGCCCTTATCGTTCGTCTTCGTCTCGCTCGCAGAGCCAGTCGGAGGAGTCATGCGGACCGTCGCGCCGGAGACAGGCGCGCCTGCGGAGTCCAGCACTCTGCCGGAGATCACGTCGCCTTGATCGTCCGGATGGATGTTGTAGACGATGTCCTTCAGCGCCGTGAACTGGGCCGAATCGCTCAGTCCCTCGCCGATCAGGTCGTACCAGCCGTCGCTCTGCCCGTTCCAGCCGAAGTTAATGTGGCAGTACAGCTTGCCGCCCTTGTAGCCGTAGCCGTCCACGATGATCGTGTGCGCGGAGTAGTTCGCGCCCTCGACGCCGATCACGACCGGCATGCCCGCGTCAAGGCTCGCAAGAATCGCATTGCGCCCGTCTTCGTCGGAAAGGACGCTCTTTCCGGTGACGTAGGAGCCTTCCTCGTAGTCCAGCATCCGGCAGGAGGCGTAGCCGAAGACATCCTTAAGTGCGGACGCGGCAAGTTCGCTGAAAGTGCCGGACATGCGTCCCCAGTTCATGTGGGACGCGACTCCGAAGTCGTACGCCAGCTTCGCCAGCTCGTCGCGCTCGTCGTCGCCGATGGTCCCGTCCCCTGTGAGCGGCATCTTGGACCAGTCGTAGAGGCCGCCGCTCATCATCATTTGCTGCGGCGCGCCCTCCAGAAAGCATCCGCGCGGCATTGGCAGGACCGGACCGTACGGCGCCTTCCAGTACCTCATGACCTGGATGAACGAGACGGCAGTGCATCCGCACGGATAGCCGTTCGGCGTCTTCCGGTTGAACGTCTCTTCGCCTCCGAGATATACCTGGGCCCACTGCGCGCCAACCATCGGTTCCACGCGTACATCGTCTATCGAAGCCTCCTTGCCATGTAAAACCGGCGAAACCGCCGCGGCAAGTGTGAATGTCAAAAGCGCAATCGCGCGAGAGCATCTCATCATCTGAGCCTCCTTTCACCGACCTATATGGTCGGAGGTCAACAACAATCAGCCGCCTTGCACCTCCTCGTTTCCTCCGGCTACCTTTTCGCATTCCTGCTGCGTGCCGGCTTCGTCAGGATTGTAGTTTTCGGGGTCCTGTAAATAGCGCTCGGCCTCCTCAAAGCTTAGCCATTCATTGCCCGTTATGTCGGAATACATCGACTTCGCATGCTCGACGTTGACCTTGTTGGACCCAGCGGACTCGATAATGTCCACCAGCATCTGCACGGCCTCGATGCGCCGCGCCATCGCCTGGCTCTCGTCGTCCTGGCTGTCGATGCTCTCGTTCGCGGCGTTCGAGAACTGCGCGCTGATCGTGTTGAGCGCGTACTCGTCGTCGATCACCTTGAGCGCCAGCATCGCCGTCCTCATGCGCTCCTGCGGCGACTCGATCTCCGAAAGCGCCTGGTCCCAGTTGTCGATCGCGCACTGCGCGACGTCGCGGTCCGGGTCGACCATCGGCACGAGCAGGTCGCCGATCGCGTCCTTGCCGTACCAGCCAAGCGCCTCGACCGCCTCCCTGCGCAGATCGGGATTCGACGACTTCAGCGCCTTCATCGCGATTTCGTAGACCTTAGACCGCTTGTCGTTGTCGAGCGCGTCGGAAAGCGCGTCGGCAAGCTTGCGGTCCTCCGCCGACATCGGCGCTTCGGGCGGCGGAACGTATGTGACGCCTTCAAGCCGGACGCCCTTGCGCCAGCGGCCGTACTTCTTCTTCGCTGCGACGGGCTTTTCAGGCTTCGCGGGCTTCTCCGCGACCTTCTGCGGCTTCGCGGGCGCGGGCTTGGCCTCGGCAAGTCGGCGGGACGAGGAGACGTCGCGGTCGGGCTCGGCGGGTTCGGTCGGCTCGTCGCCGTGCATGAGCACCACGACGCACGCGGCAGCCGCCGCGAGCGCCAGTGCACCTGTGCATATCGCCTTTTTGTCCATCAATCCTCTGCCAGGGCCTTCGACCTGCGGACTATTCAAGCGTGGCCGTGAACGTGCCGACCTTCTTGATCGTCACGCGAAGGTTGTCGGAGCCAAGCGTGCCGGAGATCTTCGCGGAGTACGACTTGAGCTTGGGCTTGCCCTTCGAATTCTCGTAGTAGGTGTACAGCTTGAAGGAGCCTGTCACCTTGCCCTTCTTCTTGTTGTAGCTGAACGACAGGGAGCAGGGATTGTCCTCGCCCTTCTCGCTCACCACGATCTCGTAGTCGCCGTCGATCTTCTTGACCTTCGGGCTCGCGGACTTCGGCGTCTTGAACTTCTTTCCGGTCCACTCGACGTCAACGCTGTCGGGAAGATACTCGTAGAGAACCTCGCGACCGGCAATCTCGTCCGGAAGATCATCGACCGTGAAGCTCAGGCTGTCTCCGGGCGCGATCTCCTGGCCATCACCGTAGTAGATGGAGTACGTCTTCGACTTCGGATACGCCGCGAACGCGACAGCCGCAAACGCGATCGCCGCCACCACTTTCAACATGCTGCCTTTGACCATTTGTGCCTCCTTATTACTCGTTTATGTTGGTATTGTACCATTTTACTGGGGCAAAATCCAGCGGGAACCGCAAAACAGCCGAAAAACAACCAACCGCTATTTTAGGTTTAGAGGAGATTGCGACCACGGAAAACACAGAAACGCCTTCGGCGGCACGGAAAGCGGGCTTCTGTGTGTTCCGTGGTGATTCTCCGGGAAAAGAAGGCGCCCTTCAGGCCGGATTCGCCCTATCTCTTCAGCAGCGCGAGAGGCCAGCCGGGAATGTACAGCTCAGTGCCTTCGACAACCGTCAGCCAGTCGCTGCTCTCGGCGTCCGACACGGCGTGCCTGCCGACATAGGCGTGAAATTCCGTCTTGCCGTCCTTGAACGCCGCGGGAACCTCCTTCACCGAGATGCTTGGCGAGATGAACACGACCGACTTGAGCGACGTGAACCTGCCGAGCGACTCCATGAAGTCCGCGACGCGCTTGCCGACCAGCACGACCTTCGCCGCGTCGCCGGGAAGGTCCTCAACGCTCTCGACATAGCCGACGCACGGAGAAAGCGGGACGGACCTCAGCGCCGAGCGCAGCTCCTTGCCGACGCCGCCGAAACGGCCCGCGTCAAGCGACCATCCGTCGTCCACGATCCACACGTCCGGCTTCTCGCCGTTCACCACGACTTGCGTCGACGAGCCGTGGACCTCCATTCCGTCGGCGTTCGCGCCGGCAGAGTGGATTCCGAAAAGCGCCGCGCCCGCAATCGCAAGCGCGCCGACGGCGTAGGGCCACATCCTAAGCGCGGACCTGCCGAGCTTCGCGGCGGCGTACGCGAGCGCCACGACCGGAACCGTCCACAGCAGCGGCGACGCCGCGGTCACGAAGGCCGTCGCGACGCCGGTGCCCGCGACAACCGCAAGCGGCCATGACGCCTTCCTGCACACGAGAAGCCTGACGAGGCCGCAGAGCGCAAAGAGCCAGAACGCGATGTACGCGAGGCGAAACGCCCACCCATGCTCAACCATCGCAGTCAGATGGGAGCTGAAGAGCGAATGACCGTGAAGGATGGAGCCGCTGAAATCCTGGTACCAGCGCATGTACGAGGCGCCGGAATTGCCGCATCCCCAGCCAGACGGCGCGTCCACCATCATCTTGGGCGCGGCGGACCAGACTGCGACGCGATAGCTCGTCGAATCGTCCAGCTTCACAAGGCTCTTCGTGAAGCGGTCGCTCGCGCCAGTCGCGTAAAGCGCCGCGGCGAACACGCCCAGAAGCACCAGAACCGCCAGCAGACGACGGACCGTGAAAAGCGATCTCGCGGCCGCCAGCACGATTGCGGCGCCGCCGACGAGAAAGCCGAGAAACGCGCCGCGGGACTGCGTAAGCATCAGCATGACAAGGCCGGCCGCCGAAAACGCAAGGCCTCCCGCTATGCACGCCGCCTTCGCCGCGCGGCTTCCGGCGGAAAGCCCGTACGCCGCGACCGCAAGGCCAAGAAGCGCAAGCTGCAGGAGCAGTATCGCCGAAAGGTTCGGGTCGCGCCATATGAAGCGGAGGCGGGACCCCGTGCGCCAGATGTCGGAGCGCTCGTCGCGGTACTTCTTCTCGGCCTCCGAAAAGCCGTCGGGCCACAGCTCCGCAAGCGTCCTCTTCGGCGGCTTCGCGTCCGTGACGTCCTTCTTTACGTCGCCGAGCACGAAGCGGACCGGCAGCCCCGCCCTGTACGCGACGCCGACTTCGCGGCCCTTGTACGTGCGGCCGCTCCACGTCTTGTAGTCGCGGTCGGCCCTGAGAAGCGTCGTCGCGCCGAATGCGCCCGTCGCGACCCACGGCCAGTCGCCGACAAAGGTCCTCTTGTCGTCCTCGGCGCGCATGAAGTACGCCTCGCTGCCGTCCGGAGTCCTCAGCCTGCACGCGTACGCCGAGACCGGAACCCAAGTCGAGCCGGATATCAGCTCGGGAGTGAGCGATTCCGGCTTTATATCAAGCGCGAAAGCCGCCGCGCACTGAAGCGCGGCGGCTAGAGCCAGCCAGTTCTTACGGCACATACTCTATGTCGACCGGCATGGACCTCGTGACGCTCTGCCCGTCAATCCTGTCGATCAGCCAGAGCGTTCCGCTTGCGAACGGCCTTTCGACCAGGTTGCCGACGGGACCGCAGTCGCCGCATTCCGTCCAGCCCGGCAGCACGACGCCCCTGTACTTGCACGAGACAGTCTTGTTCGCGAACGTGACCTTCGCCGTGCCGGAGAACGAGCCGTCGGTGCGGGTGTAGCGGATGTTGATCGTGCCGGACTTGGAGCTCACCGCAAAGCCAGTGCGAGTCGCCGTAAGTTCCATCTCGGGAACGGACCTGACCGCGCCGTACAGCGCACTGTCCTCGTAGCGAGCCGGATCGACGACGAGCCTGAACTTCTTCGAGGCGTACTCGTTCGGGAAGTCCTCCACGAAGTCGAGCGGAGTCGAGTTCTTCTCGAAGAATCCACCGTACGGCTCGAGGTCGAGGAGGTACGAGACCCCGCGCTTGCGGAAGATGAGGGCGGACTGCACTTCGTCGGCGCCGCGGATGACCTGGAGCGTCGTGGTGTTCTTGCAGAGCGAACGCGCGTTGGCGCAGATCAGCATGTGGGCCGAGAGCACCTCGGTCGTGGTGCGCTTGAACACCGTCAGCGATGCGTGCGTCGAGTCGTTCGGGTCGAGCAGGAGCTGGGCGTTCATCGAAACGTTCACGCCGTTCGGCGAGACGCCCTTCACCTTGACCTTGCCGGTCTTGACCGCGCTGGCGTTCGCCATCTCGAGCGTAAGGGCGCCCGTGCCGCAGGACTCCACCTTGCCGTCGCCGGCGACCGGAAGAGTCACCGTGTAGCAGCCCGCGAACGCGGAGTAGACGCCGGTCTTCGCGACTGGGGCCGAGCCCTCGAGCGTGCCGTTGCCGAAGTAGGTGCCGACCTTGTTCAGCTTGGCGGTGCAGATGCCGGCGGCGGAAAGCGTCAACGTGACGGACGCGCCGGTGCGCTTGTTGCTCGCCCAGAAAGTCGCAGTGCCATCGGCGGATATCTTCGACCAGGGACCGGAGAACATGGTGCTGCCGCTCTCGGTTCCCTGGAACTTCACCGAGACGCGGCCCGACTTGACCGCCGTCACGGTGAGAAGGCCTGCGACGTAGGTCTTGCCGCCCTTCGTAGCGCACATCGGGATGACCGAGGTCGACTTGACGGCGAGGTTCTTGTTCGCTTCGCCCGCGCTGACGACCTTGAGAGCCACCGTCACAGGCGCGCTCGTGACGGTCTTGCCGTCGCGGGTGTCGCTGATGGTGAACGTCACGGACTTCTTGTCGGAGAATGCCGAAGGTTTGCCGCGGACGACGACGGACTTCGAAGCCGCATCCCACGCGATCGTCACGCCCGCAGGCAGACTGCCCGAGGTGACGTTGACGGAGGCCTTGCCGTAGACGTTGTCCACCGGAATCGCGAACTCACCGTCGTAGCCCTTGAAGAGCGACGCATCGTAGCTCGACGCTTCCATCGTCGGCAGGTCGGAGTCCGCAATCGTCACGGAGAGCGTGCTGCCGTCGATGGACGCGCTGCACTCCGCGCCTTCGGTCTGCTTGACCGCAAGAACGACCGTCGCGTCGGACTCCGCAAGTCCGTTGTCCTTGGGCTCGAACTTAAGCGTCCTCGCGCCGGACTCGCCGTCCTTCCACACAGCGACGGCGGACGGAATCGTGTAGCGTCCGACAGCGCCGGCGTCCTCGCTCTTCGCGTAGACCGTGACGTTCGCAGCGCCGGAGGATCCGCCCGAACGGACGACTGTGAACGTCTCGGCGCCCTTGGACTCGTAGACGGAAAGCTGCTGGGTGCCGAAGTCGATGACGCCGGGATTCCAGAGCTGATACGAAATCGCCGTTCCGGCGGTGACGGCAAGCGTCGCGGTTTTCGTGCTCTTCGCGACGTAGGTGCCGTCGTTCTGCTCGTCGAAGTCGGCCGTCAGCGCACCGTCGTCGAAGCCGCTGAACTTGTAGACCATGCCGGCCGTCACGGCCATGCCGACGCTCGTGCCGGTCGGAGTGAATGTGGAATTCCGCTCGGAAGGCTCGAGGACGACTGTGCTGGAGATCTTGACGACCTTGGTGTTGTTCGTGCCGTAGGTTGTCGGCGTCTCAGCCTCGAACGCGGTCACGACAAGCGCGTAGTCGACGCCAGACTCAAACGAGCAGTCCAGACTGCCCTTCCCGGTCACGACGTCCACGGGCATGCGGACGTTCTCGGTCTTGACGACGTCCCCTGCAGCGTTCTTGCGCTTGAGGGTGACGTTCGCGATCTTCTGGAGCTTGAGCTCGGAGTCCTTGTCGTCGGCCTTCAGCGTGGCGCGGCCCGCGGGAACGTTCGTGAGCTTGAACGCCTTGTAGCCCTCGGCCGCGTAGAACGTGGCGGTCGTGTCTCCGCCGACGCTCAGCGAAAGCGAAGTCGTCTTGGCGTACTTGTTGGCCTCGGCGTTCGCGTCGGCGATCGTGAGGAGCTGCTCAAGGCGAAGCATGTTCTCGTCCTTGTTGAACGGGAACTTGCCGTTGACCCTCGTCTCTCCGCACTCGTAGTTGAGGCGCCCGACGATCTTGCCGTCCTTGTCGAGGAGGATGACCGCAGGCACGCCGGTCCTGTAGCTGTTGGCGTTGCAGAACGCGCCGCCGTAGTAGCCGAGGTTGTGGGCGCTCTGAAGCGTCTTCTCGGCGTCGGCCTCGGTGATCATCTTGCGCGAAAGATAGCCAGCGCCGGACTTCGGCACCGAGTTGACAATGCCGATTTCGTCCCTCAGAAGAGTCGGAGCCGCGCCGTTCGGAACTGTCGAGATGATCTTCTCGTCAGTGCCGCGCAGATTGTCGTTCTTCGAACGCTTCGGGATGTCGAGCAGCGCGAGCGCGACGTTGTTGCGCATCGCCCAGCGCTTGAAGGCGTCAGTGTCGAGAAGATCCTCCTCGATGCCGAGGCACCACGGGCACCACATCGAGCCCGTGAGAAGGACGAGCGTGTACGCGTCGCCGCTCTGCGCCTTCGTGCGCGCCTTGGCGACGTCGAGGTCCATCGTCCACTCGCCTGCAGGCAGCGTCTCCGCCGTCTTCTCGCCGATCCACCACGGATTGTAGTATCCGTTGCCGGGCGTCACGTTGTAGACGTTCACGGTCGAGGCGACCTTGGTCTCGTTCATGAGGTCGAGCCTCGTCGTCTTGCCCTCGGCGTACCTGGCGGTGTTGATCGCGACCTCGGCGGTCATGTTCGTCACGCCCTGGCTCCACGAGACGTTCTGCTCGACGACCGAGCCGTCGGGATACGTCACCTTCAGCTTCTGGCTCGTCGCGTCGGTGGCGGTGCGGACGAGCTTGACGAACAGCTTGGACGTGTTGTCCGCGAGCTCAAGGCGCGCGTGCTCCGTGTAGTTCGTGAAGCTGAAGCTGCCGCCCTTGTACCCAAGCGTCGGATCGGGCTTGTACGCCGCGAAGATCGGCGTGATGTAGTTGATCATGTAGCGGCCGCCCTTGTTGTAGGTGCCGTAGTCCGGATGTGTCTTGGCGCCGAGCTGGATGCCCTGCGAATTGTCGACCTGGTCGCCCGTGCTGGCCGTGTCGACGAGCACCTTGCCGTCCTTCTTCCAGTAGAAGCGCACGAACGGGAACGCGTTCAGCTTCTTGCCCTGGCCCCAGCACCAGTTGTACGCCGCGCCGTTCATCCTGCCGTCCGCATCGTCGCTGTAGACGAAGCAGTAGACGTAGCCGGACGTCTTCATCCACTCGGCGAACGGCTCGGAAAGGCTGTTGGCCTCGAACTTCTCGCAGTGCGCGCAGCCCTTGTTGCTCCACACCGCAATCAGAGGAATACCGTTGTCTTCGGCGTATTTGCGGCACTGCTCAAGATTGGCATGCCACACGCCCGTGCGAACCGGCGTGCCCGCCGCATCGCGCACTCTCAGCAGCTGGTCGAGGAACTCGGTGCCCGCATTCGCCGAAATAACGGCAAAGGCGAACGCCGCGAACGCCACAACAGCCTTCACCGCATTCTTGACTCTCATTTTTTACCTTCCTTCGATTTGCATTACCAACAAAACCCCGCCGCCGAAGCGACTACCTTTTCGACGTCGCCACGGCAAACCAGTTCGTGCCGTTCGGAAACTCGAGCACGGCCTCCTTGAACAGCCGCTCGCCAAGCCCCTCCTGCACCTTCTGCTCCTTCCACTTCAGCAGCTCCCCGCGCACCTGGTCGCGCGTCATGTCCGCAGGCCTGTCCCAGATGTTCACGACGACGCGCCCGAGGTCGTACACCTTCGCCGCATTGCCCTCGCCGTTCTTCTCGCCGTCGCTCACCTTGAGGACCTTGACGAACATGAGCCCGTCTTCCCACTCGACGATGTCCGAAACGTCGCCCGCCTTCGCCTTCGCGAGGAATCCGCGAAGAGGACTGTCCTCCGCGACCTCGTCGATCTGCACGCTCTCCCACTCCTCAGCCTCGCGCCTGCCTTCGCGGGAACTGCGCCCCGCAACCTCCGCAAAATCGCCTCCCGCCAGCACTTCAGCCCTCGCCGCCGTGAGCTTCGCACGGTAGATCTTGTTGGACGCGACGCAGCCGTCCTGAACCCGCTTTACGCGCGCCAGGCCCTCGTCGATCTCCTTCTCGGACACCTCGAACGACTCGGGGGAAAGATGCCTCCTGAGATCCTTCGACTGCACGTCCGAAGCTATCAGCCCCTCCACATACTGCGCGACTTCCGCGCCCATGCGCGACGCAGCCTCGTCGAAATTCTTCACCTTGCTCTTGCGAAACGACTTAGCAAGACCCTCTTTCGCGGCCGTAACCTCCTGCGGATTCGCCGCGAGCTTCACTTTCGCCGCCTCCTGGCGCATCAGCTCCCTGCGCATCAGCTCCTGCGGCGTTGCGGGAGCCCTCCCGTTCAGAAATCTCTGTATGCGCGGATTCGACAGATCCACTCCATGTCCGTTCGCCAGGCCGTACATCATGCCGTACGCTGCCTGCATCCTGTCGAAATCCCGCCTCGTTATGTCAACACCGTTCACGCGAACAATCACGTCCCGCCCCGACATCTCCATTATCTTGCGGGATCTGTCGCCTACATAGACCCCAGGCCCCCGCTTCTCGCACCCAACTGCTAAAGCAAGAGCAACGGCCCCGAAAACGACGATTTTGTTCACGTATCTCATCCCAACCTGAAATTTATGCCAAAAATCGACGGAGGTGTTTATCTTTTCGATAATCCACCCCCGCCGAATTTAACCCAAGTTAATGGGAGTCACGATATTACTCGTGAGCGTACCAGAAGCTGGGCGTCTTGGGCGTCGTGCCGTTCTTGAGGTACTTCTTAGCAGCACCCTTGTTGAACTTGACCGACCAGGAGCCGAACGCAACCGTGTCAACGTCAGCAACAGCCGTGCTGAGATCGTCGCACATGAAGACGACGGTCGGGCAGCAGACGTGGTTCTTGACGTAGAACGAGGTGCTCATCACACCAGCGAAGTTGCCCTTGACGGACTTCACACGCTCGTGCTTCTGATCATAGGAGCCGAAACCGGCGACCTCGAACGCGAAGGTCTGGCCCTGGAGATCAGGGAGAGAACCCTCGAACGTACCCTCAACCTCAACATCCGTGAGCTTCTTGCCGAAGATGTTGTAGACGTTGAACGCGAACGCATCGTCGATGACGACCGTCTTGTTCGGCTTCTCAGCCCAGAACGCCTTGTCGGTGAAGCCAGCCAGATCGGCGAAGTAATCGCAAGTCGGATTGCAGGTAGCAACCCAGCCCTGGATCTTGAGGCTGCTCTTCACACGGATGCAGACCGTCGTGTTGTCACCACCAGGCGCGCAGATGTTGCCGGCGGCACCCTTCACAACGCCAGCCGTGCCGGACGTGGTCTTGCCAGTGAACTTAACGTCATAGACCCACGCCGCCTCTTCCGGATCCTTCTCGTCAGGCGAGCAATCCGTGGCGAAGGCGCCCGCAGTCATGGCCGCAACAGCGGCAGCAATCATGAGCTTCTTCATTTGTTTCTTTCTTTTCCTTTGGCTTGTTCTTCCAGTTCGGCTGCTTTAGCCTCCCCTTCAACCGGAGCTACCCGGGCGATCCGTTGGGGCCGGTGGTTTCTTACCGCCTCACTATATTGTACCCGCGTGAACACGGTCGGCACACATGTCATGCCATTCAGCCCTCGGTCAGGGTTTAGGTTCCCTTCGTTCGGACCGATTTTCTTCGCTCCCCAAATAGGTCAACTTTCATTGAGCCCGGTTTTTCCTAGGCCCGGACACAATGTCCGAAACCCTCTGGGTTGCTCGAAAACGTCGGTAGTATAGCATATTTCGGATATGTTCGCAAGGGGGTTCGGGAAAAAAGTGGGCCAGACCCCTTTTTTTCGGCTATTCTAGCACCAAAGAACAACTTCCGACCTTTTTCACGGAGGCCGCGCCATATCCTTTCGACCCGATCATCACGCCCGAAACGTTAACTGTGGCAGCTTTGAGTTTGCCTGAACTTACTGTGTACGCCTTGAACGAGCCCTTGAACGAGCCGTCCTTCGCCGAATACATGAGCTTAAGCCCTGCGGGATTCGCCCCCGCCTTCGACGTGTCAAGTACGCCCCCCTTCATCGTGAGCCGCCCCGTCTTCGCGCCGCCCGCGACAATCCACTTCGCTCCGCTCCTCGAAACGGACACTCCGTCCGGCAGATAGTCCGTCAGCGCCTCGCCGCCAAGCCGTCCCCAGAGCGCGTCGCTCCTGTCGAGCCTGAGCGCGGCCCCGTCCGCAAGCGCACGCGGACACCCCACGACCGCGTCATCTCCAAGCCCCACGACCGACGCGTTCGTGTCTCCGGCGCCCTTGACCTCGATCCACACGACGAACGAAAGCTCCGCCTTCGGCAGCGAAACCGGCACGCAGCACAGCTCCTCCCCTATCAGAAGCGCCGCGTTCGACGTTAGCTTCCTCCCGTCCGCAAGCGTCGCCGTCGCCTTCACCTTGCCCTTCTTCCCGAGCGCCAGGCTCGCGACGCCGCCGCTCCACACGACGTTGTACGAGCCGCCAAGCCTGTGCGCGACCGCGTCCGCAAGAGTCTGGTCCGAGCCGTTCTTGGACGCGAAAAAGTTACGCGCCCCGTCGATTTCGTACGAACCGTACGTGCCGGAAAGTCCGTCCGCGCCGAACGTGACCTCGCACGCCGCCGCGCCTCTGCCGACAAGCGCGACAGTCGTCGGGCCGTCGGGCCTTACCGCCGTCTTGCCCATCGTCACCGCGGCAAGCGTCGCCTTCTTCGCGCCGACAACCACCGTCGCCTTCACGGACGCCAGGCCCGATCTCGCGTTGGGCTTGCCGACCTTTAGCTGGATCGTCCCCTTCGCCGCGCCGTTCTCGTCGAAGAGGTATCCGTTGTACTCGCTCGCCGCGTACGTCGGCGCCGCACCGTACACGTCGTCGTAGAGCCGCGGGCCCGCAGACGCTCCGCCGCTCTCCCTCTTCCAGTGCGCGTAGTACGTGACGCCGCCGCGCACAATGGTCGTCGCGTACACCTGGCTGCCGCCGCTCGACGCCGTAAACCAACCGACGAACGTGTAGCCGGTCCGCGTCGGCACCGGCAGCTCGCCGACCGCCGCCCCGCTCTCGACAGTGCGCCTCTTCGGCGACACGCTGCCCCCGTTCGCGTCGAAGACGACGTCGTACGTCACGACTCCGATCCTCAGCCACGTCGCCGTCAGCGCGTAGTTGCACCCTCCTATCTCGATCGGCATTCCGGCGAGATACACGTCCTCGTCGCCGGGCAGCGAGCAACCGCACTCGAGCCCCCACGCCGCGAACAGATATCCCGGACGCGTGAAGGTGCACTTCGGCAGCGTGTAGCGCTCGGAGAACTCGTTCTCCATGTCGACGTCGAAGTAGACGCTGTCCATCTGCCCCGCGCCGCCGCCCGCGTCGAACGAGACGCGCGCATGCCAGTACCGCTCGCTCCAGACCGCGTAAAGCGTCATGTCCGCGTTCGCGATCGTGCCGGACGTCACGCGCGCGCCGCTCTCGTCGCGCCAGCCTTCGAAGAGCGGACCCGAGTCCCCGTACTTCGCCACTAAGCTCGGAAGCGTCCCTATCGCGGAGCCGATCTTGACGCCGCGCGCCATGGGCGCGGGCCCGTCGCCGTCAGTCACGAAGCGGACGACGCACGTGTCCGGGTCGTCGCCAGGCGTCGAGGAGAGCCTCCAGTGCGCGTAGAGCGTTACGCCGACCATGACGAGAGTGTTGGACGTGACCTCGTCGCCGCCCGTCGGGTCCGTGAACCAGCCGAGGAACTCGTAGCCCTTGCGCGTGGCCGTCGGCAGGTCGCCGTACTTCTCGCCTGCCTCGCGCTCCACGCTCTCCACGTCGCAGACGCCGCCGTTCGCGTCGAGGCGCACCAGGTTCGCGTTCGTGGAAGTGAGCGTCAGGTCGAACCCGCACACGTTCCCGACCGAGCCGAGCTTGTTTACGTAATAGGACGTGCCGCTCAGGCCCGTCCCCACGCACGCCTTCAGCGTCACCGCGCGACTGCCCTGTCCCGACAGGCTCTCCGCCGTTATCTCGTGCGTCCCGGGCGCAAGTATGAGCGCGTAGACGCCGTTCGAGTCCGTCGTACACCTGCCTCTCGTGTGCGAACCGGGATTCGCCACCGAGACCTTCGCGCCCGAGACCGGACGCCCCGCCGCCAAGACCCGCCCGCTGCAGATCACGTCGCCCTTGCGCCCCGTCGGATAGATGTTGTACACGAAGCCGTCTACCGCCGTGAAGTCATCGACGTTCGGCGGCGCGTACCACGCGTCGCCCTCGCCCTCCCAGCCCATGTTGAAGTGCACGTACAGCGAGCCCGAGTTGTATCCGTACCCGTCCGCGACCACGGCATGCCCGCCATCCGCGCCGTCGACGCTCGTCAGCACCGGCAGCTTCGCGTCCAGGTTCGGTATCAGCACCGCCTTTAGCACGTCGGACGAGAACGTCGCGCCCTCCGCTATGATCGGTAACGCGTTGGCATACCCAAACACGTCCTTCAGCGCAGGCGCGGCCATATAACCGCCGGTCGCCGAGCCGTGCTCCGCGTACTGCATATAGCAGGCGATGCCGACGTCCGACGTCAGTTTGCCTATCGCCTCGCACTGCGCCTTCGTCGTCCTGCTTCCCCCCTTGGCCGGCATGCTGCTCCAGTCGTACGTCCCGCCCTGCATCGAAAGCGACGCGTACGAATACTGCACCGTATAGTACCCGAAGCCCTGGTCCGTCGTCCCGCTCTGCACAAGGCACGTGTTCGTGCGCGGCGCGACCGATCCTGTCGGATAGCGGAAGTACCTCATTATCTGCGCGGCGGCGGTCGCGACGCATCCGCACGGATAGCCGTTCGGCGTGTAGTAGTTGAAGCAGGGGCCGTCCTGGCCCCACTTCGAATCGAGCAGCGGACCCGCCCGCACATCGGAGACCTTCGCGCCGGATCCCTCGACCGCCATCTTGCCGAGCCCTCCCCCGAGCGTCGCGCCGCGCGTGAGCCTCGCCCACTTCTCCGCCGGCTCGGAAAGCCTCGTCGCCGCCTTGCCCAGCGCGTTCGCATATGCCTTCGTCGCGATCCTCTTCGCACGTGCGGCGAGATCTCGGCTCAGCATCACCCAGAGCGGATTCGCCGAGTCCGCCGCGAACTCGGAATCGGCCGAGAACGCGATGATGGGCTCTATCTCGGTGTCGCTGGAGGTTACGACGAATCCGCCGTCCTGAAGCCTGACCACGTTGAACGCCGCGCCGTTTGTCGTCGTGAACGCGCGCGCTCGGTCAAGGCATGCCTTCGACTGCATTCCCTCCACGCCGCACGTCTGCATCCATGTCCGGACCGCCGCGTCCGCAAGATCCGTCGAAACGGGAGCGGACAGCGCGACTGCGCAGGCCAGGGCGACGGCAACCGCAATGCAGGACTTCCGCAGCGACGCGAGTCTCATTTTCAAAAGCATAGTTTCTTCCTCAAGCGCGTGACGTGCAAACTCAGATTCCATTTCAGGGACACCAATCATACCACATAACAACGCCTTTGGCAAGTGCCACACCCAAGACCTCGGCCACCTGACCGACTGGTCAGGGGTCACCTGACCCTTGGCGCAAAGGTCACGTGACCTTGGTGGCAAAGGTCACCTGCCCCTTATGGCAAAGGTCACGTGACCTTCAAGGCCAGGGACCCTTGTCATTCCATTGATTGCTTTCGCTCGGGGCCTTGCGGCACCACACGCATCCACGGCTCGGAGTTTCAAACTTATCAGAGACTTCGGACTTAGGACTTCAGACGTCAGAAGCTTCTTCAGTCCGAAGTCTTAAGTCCAAAGTCCTTGAAAGGTTTGGGGTCTGTCCCCGCCACACGCAGAACTGCGCGGACAAGTTGGCCCGCGCTCGAACCGATGGGTCTGCAGCGCCTACGACGCAGAATCCGCAAGTCTTCTGAATGCCGTCATTATCGAGGCAAACCGAGCTTCAGGATCCGTCTCTGACTGGACAAAGCCCAACACGGCATCCTGCAGATCGCCACATGCGACATATTTCGCAAACCTTCCGGCGATGCCGGGCCCGACCGTCGGATCTCCAAGTATCTCGTCTGCAAGGCCCGTCCGCCCGTTAAAAAGGCAGATGACGTCCTCAAAGTCCGTGCTGAATATAAAATCGCCTTTGCCCCGATCTTCAAACGCCTCCATCTTAAGCGCGACGAAGAATGGCGCAGAAATCACCTTGACGGGCCGCCCCCCGACTTCCACTGTCTTTGCAGCATCAAGCGCCTCCTCAAACCACTTTGAGCGCCACCCGAGAACCTCCTCTCTCACCGGAAGCACGTCAACCACCACTCCGTCGGCTATCCATCTGCAGACCGGCGCGCCTTCGCTCATGTCGTGCCTGAACCCCCTCGCCTCGAGTTCCCGCTCCTCCTGATGGAACTCCTTCCGCGTTCTCACGTCCACTATGACGTCAACGTCCTTGGTGACGCGGATTGAATCAATGGCGGGATCGTCCACAAGCAGCGACAGAACCGATCCGCCAAGGAACGCAAAGTCGAACGGGACGCCCCTGAGCCTCTCGTCGAGCGCGAGTATCGACTTTTCGATCTGGTTCATGCAAGCATGGCTTTGAGCTTCTGCTCGGCAAAGAGGCGTTCGCGCAGACGCCCCATGCGCAGCATGTCGAACACGGCAAGACGGTCGTACAGCTCGCGGTCCCTCGACGCCGCATCCGGCGCAGTAGGATACAGCGGTTCCACGGACATGCCGCGAGTTCCGCCATTTGCCGTCTGCCAGACGGGGACCTCTCCGCATACTGAAAACGCATCCTTGGCGACTGGCGCCGCATATGAAGTCGGAATGCCGCTGACGATTCGCCCATCTGCGCGTGCCGGGAAGACGTAACGAAGCCCATGCACCAGAAAATCGACAACATTGCGCCGCAGCACATGGCGGTCTTCGCCAATCAACGCGGACTCGCGCAGCCGACGCACGGAGGCATGGGCCTCGGACGCACTGATGCCGGTGCGACTTCCAAGTTCCGCATATGTTTCGTACGCCCGGCGATTTCCGATTACCGCCGCCAATACGACAATGTCCTGACCTTTCAGCACAACGCCTCCATTCGCAATTCGCGAATAGTGTACCATTTCGCCGACAGAGCTGTCAATCTCGATTCAGTTGCGAAAATTCGTGGCCAGCCCCCGCCCCTCATTACCACGGCTCGGAGTTTCAAACTCATCAGAGACCTCGGACTTAGGACTTCAGACATCGGCATCTTCTTAAGTCCGAAGTCTTAAGTCCAAAGTCCTTGAAAGGTTTGGGGTCTGCCGCCGGCACAACTCATAACTCACAACCCCTACCTCGGCTTCGCCTCGCTTAATGTATCCGTGGTCGAAGAGCCTATTACTCCTCTTCCTTCTCTCCATAATGCTTTGGCTTCGTTACCGCATAAACGTACGTCAGGCCGTCTTCGTCGTTAGTCAAGGACACAATCGGGCCCCCGTACATCATGTCGAAACACACCTCGCAAGTGCACATTGTACCGACGCCTATTTTGAAGTAAGAAGTCAGCTCATCTCTGAGAACTTCCCAGTACTGGCAATATTGGCACAACGTCACAGACGGGGAATCCAATGGACCTTCGTCGTTCATCAACGAACACACAATCGCGATCTCGAACTGGTCGCCCTTTCCTTTAGGTCCTTGCAGGCCGCAGAACTTCTTGAAGAATGGTCTAACCAACTTCTCGATGACTGCATCCGCGTCATCTTCGACATACGCATCTTCTTTCAGTTCGTACTCCATTACCCATTTGACGCCGTCGGGCTCCCCCGAATTGTCCGGCACCGCCTTGACGCCTTCCGGCGTCCAGAACGGACTGCTCATTTCCTCTTCCAGGCGCTCTTCGGCCACGGCTTTCGCGCCGCAGCACATCTTGTACTTCTTTCCGCTTCCGCACGGGCACGGCGCGTTGCGGGATATCTTGCCTTCGTCTGCTGCCATCTTGTTCTCTTCTGTCGCTATGATTAGTCTGTTTATTTCTGGTTTTCCTAGGAGCCGCATATTATCTCATATTCAGCCCGTCCGCGCCAGCCCCTTCATTCTACCAGGCAGAGCCTCGAGACTTCGTTGCAGAGGACTTCGGCGACGACCTTGCAGAGGTCGCCTTTCGTGGCGGACGCGAAATCAAGCGACTTGAAAGCCTCGTCGAGCTTGTC
>JAEEGH010004468.1_pt1 | contig 35855 bp, 27 predicted proteins | sample 9134181 | NCBI WGS metagenome assembly JAEEGH01 (sample SAMN16246544, study PRJNA631951) | gut metagenome | biome: gut microbiome; feature: rumen; material: DP-attached | host: Bos | place: Iran: Karaj | collected 2018-10
GGCGAGAGCTGCTACATGATTGAGACGCTGATTTCCTTCGACGGACAGCTCAGCATGAAACTGCTGGAATAAGCATCGTCACATCTTTCAACCAATAACTCAAAAAACTATGCTACACATCCATGAAGAGGCGGCACGCTGCCTGCTGTGCGAAGATGCTCCCTGCACCAAAGCGTGTAACACCAGTGACCCCGCACGTGCCATACGCGCCATACGTTTTCACAACGAGAAAAATGCCTGGCGCTGGCTTGAAGGCAGCACCGATGCCGACCTGGAGCGTGCCGAGCAGGCTTGTATACATTATGACAAGCCCATCAGAATCAGGGAACTGGCAGCCGCACTGAGACCCTCAGACAGAGATGCCGCTGCCTCAAAGCCTTTGAAAGACGCAAACGACGTTTCCCTTGCCATCACTTTCTGCGACATTCCCTGCGAGAACCCGTTCTTCCTGGCCTCTTCGGCTGTGTGCACCAACTACGAGATGGTGGCCCGGGCCTTCGAAGCAGGCTGGGGCGGCGTGTTCTACAAGACCATCTGCAAGCAGGACATCCGCGAGGTGTCGCCACGCTTCGACGCCGTGAAGGACGACACGCGATTCACCGGATTCCGCAACATGGAGCAGCTGAGCGAGAACCCTTACGACGTAGACTTCGACATCCTGCGCCGGCTGAAGCAGAACTATCCTTCGAAGATTGTCGTAGCCAGCATCATGGGACAGTTTGAGGAGGAATGGGCCGAACTGGCGAAGATGGCCGAAGACGCCGGCTGCGATGCCGTAGAGCTGAACTTCTCCTGTCCTCAGATGCGCCTCTCGGGGTTAGGCAGTGACGTGGGCCAGAATCCCGAGCTCGTCACCTTCTACACCGTCTATGTGAAACGTGCTGTCAAGATTCCCGTCATACCCAAGATGACGCCCAACATCACGCAAATCAACAATCCTGCCATGGGAGCCTACTTTGCCGGTGCTGATGCCATATCGGCCATCAACACCATCAAGAGCGTCACCATGGCGACAGAAGCTGAAGTGAGTGAGCAGAAGACCATCTCGGGCTATTCAGGCCGCTCCGTCAAGCCCATCGCCCTGCGCTGTATTCTCGAAATGGCCAGAAACGCCATCATGAAGAATGTACAGTTCAGCGGGATAGGAGGCATAGAGAACTGGCGCGACGCCCTGGAGTTCATCCAGCTGGGCTGCCGCAACGTGCAGGTGTGCACCGCCGTGATGCAGTATGGCTACCGCATCATCGACGACCTTATCCTCGGACTGCAGACCTACATGGCGGAGCGGGGCATTGACCGCCTGGAAGACCTCGTGGGCGAGCAGCTGTCCTCTTTCGTCCTGCCCGGCGATCTCGACCGCGAAACGATTGTCTACCCGAAGATTGACCGCGAGAAGTGCGTTGGCTGTGGTCGCTGTTACATCTCGTGTCAGGACGGCGGCCACCAGGCCATCAGCTTTGACAAAGAAAAGCGACAGCCCCACATCGTCGGTACGAAATGCGTGGGCTGTCACCTCTGTCGCCTTGTCTGTCCGACAGGTGCCATCGGACTGACCAAGCGTATCAGCAAAAAGCATTGATAAACGTACGGAACTGCTGCACCCCCTGATGGTTGTTGTCTAAGGCTTCAGCCACTTCCAAATACATCAGGGCGTGTTTCATGTCGCCCATGCCGTAGAAGCCGAGGGCAAGCAAATAGTTGCAGTGTATTTTGTTCTTCCTGTCAAGGTCGTCGTCCCAGATAAGCAGGTCGGGCAGGGATACAGCAAAATAGTCCATGGTGACGTGGTCATAGTAGTGCTGCTTGCCGTAGTTGATGAGCTTGTTGAAGAGGCTGCGCGCCTTGTCCTCCTGCCCCAAGGCACGGTAGCAGAGACCGGCATAGAAGATTTTGTCGGGCTTGGCATCGTTGTAGTACATGGCAGCGGCTGGCTCCGTAGGCCCTACGGTGCCTTCCTCGTAACGGCCGAGGAAATAGAGGAAGTCATTGTCCTGAGCGCCATAGAGCTTGCCCTCGCCAAGGTGTGGCGGGTAGACAAGGCACTCCTCCAAGAGACGCTTGGCCTCGGCCGACTGGGGATTGTCTTTCAACAGCCTCTTCGCTATCTCTACGCGACATATCTGGTATTGTGCCGACACCTTGCCTTCGCCGCCCTCCCACGGATGGAACTTATGGGCGTCAAGCTTTGCCATCGCCTCCTCATGGCGGCCCAGCTGGTTGAGCAGGGTGATTTCCTCTAAGACGAGGTCGTCGCGCTGGGCGATGAGCTGCGGATACTGCTGCAGGAAGTCGAGGCGCTGCTGATGCGGGCGATGCATGCGCTTGTAGAGCTGGTCGAGCTCCATGAGCATACGGGCATCGGTCTCGTCAAGGTGGAAGGCACGCTCCATGTATTCGATGGCAATCTTTCCCCTCTCTCTCTCCAAAGCGCGGGCTGACAACCGCTCACCATCCTTCTGAGGAAGTTTGGGGAGTCCTTTGTTGAAGCAGGCCAGGGCAAGGTTACGCCAGACGGTGGGGAAGTCGGGAGAGAGCCGGGCCGACAGTTCCCAGTTCTCTACGGCGAGGTCATACTGCCGCTTGTCGTAGTAGAGACAGCCGAGGTAATAGGGCGTATGACCGCCATCAGTCACCCAGTGCTTCGCGTCCTCCAAGATGGCGACGTCCTCGATGCGGTTGGGGAAACAGCAGGCGGGATCAGCCTCTTCGGCCTTCTGGTAATAGTCCTTGCAGTCGGGATAGCCGCTGGCCCTTCCCAAGTAATAATAGGTCATGGGCGACGGCTCGACACCCGGTTCGAGAGCCAGCATAAGGATGTCAATGGCCACACTGCGCATACACATCTCCATATAGCTGAGGGCCAGCTCATGGTAGTTGTTCGCGCTGCCATGCATCAGCTCCACAAGATGCTTCAGCACGCCTTCGTCCTTCGTCAGCAGATACTGTTCGTAAAGGATGCCATAGTTGAAGGGGTCGAGTTGCAGCGATTCCTTGATGAGCGCAAGCCGCTCGTTCAGCAACTTTGAGTTGCCCATCTGCAAGCTGCCCACCTGATGGTCTGTCTGTATGAGGCGCAGTATGCCGGCCTTCAGCATACGTGCCTTGTGGTTGCAGCTGTTGAAGATGAGGCTGCGGTTCACCTCGTCGAGGGCCACCTCATAGTGGCCTTGGCCCACGCTGTAACAGGCGGCATTGAAATAGGCGGCATCGGCACAACCCTTGTTCCAGGCGGCCTTCAGGAACAGCGAGCGAGTAGTTTCAGACCCTAAAGGTGGGAAGTTATCGTATTTGTTGGCAACACCCAGATTGTAAATCGGCTCACCGTCGTAGGGATTGGGATTGCGCTTCTGCCAGAGCTTGACAGCACGCTGGAGCAGTTCCTCAGCCTTGTCGAAGCGGCCGCGGCGCAGGTACCACAGTCCTGCCTGGTTGAGGCAGCGCACATCGTGGGGGTCGCGGCGCAGGGCCTCCTCGTAGTAGTCGAGGGCGCTCCATGTGGCATGACGGTACTGCTCCAAGTGCAGACCGGTGAGGTAGAGCTGGTCATTGGTTTTCGTGTCCTGTGGGGGCAGGGCGGCCTCGGCAGCGTCGGGGATGGGACGGATGCGGTCTTCTTCGGCATACCACTGCAGCAGCACTTCCCAGTGGTTGCTGCCGAGGGGACGAATCTGGAAACCTGTATCACGGATTTCCATCCCCTTGTCGTCAGTCCACTGGTGGAAGACCTCATCGGGCGAGAGCGTGACTTGGCGGTCGATGAGATGGACGTCGCCGCCACGGGCATCAAACACAATCTGCACCGTCTGCTTCGACGTGGCCATCACCATGAGGTGAAACTTGTCACCCTCCTTCTCCACATTGAAGATGAAGTCCTTCGACGCCTGTTTCACCACGCCCAGCTCACGGTAGGGCATGAAATACTGGGTGAACAGCTTCTCCTCGTAAGGCATCAGCCATGTGAAGTCAGGCTGGTTTTCGGTATAGACTCCTGCCATCAGTTCGATATAGGGGCGAAAGCCTGAGTGGGTTATTCCGATAGCAGATGCTTCAGACGCACTAACGTTGTCTGTCAGATTCCTGTCCCATGCACGTCCGAAATCACCGTTGCCCCACGTCCACTGTTTCTTGCCCGGTGATAAGTGATGTGAGGCGACATGCAGCATTCCCCCCTTGCTGTCGTTCTCGTAACCACCCTCGAAATCGTATTTTGAATTAACAGCCATATACGATGTAGGCACTTTTATGTTTTTGTAATTCGAGATGTCTACTCCTGCCGAGTAGTCCATCTTGTAATAAGTACCAGTCGCTATGGGGAACGATGATACGGCACGCTTGCCATGGTCAAATACGGCATTCACGTCTGGGGGGAATACGCTCTGGTATGCGTCATTCACTTCAACAGCAGGATTCGCCCACCACAGGAATGTCTGTGGAAACGGTGTGCGGTTAGACACACGCCCCTGAATCTCCAGGTATGCACATCCTGGGCGCAGGGTAAAACCTGCGGCACCCTTCTGGTGAAACATGCGTTCCATTTCATTCACCCATACTGTTACTGAGCCGTCCTCGTTCTCTACGATATCGCAGTCTACAGGCAGATATGTGGAGGGGCGATGATGTTGTGGCCAGTTAAACTCTATACCACCGCTTATCCAGGGTCCGGCAAGTCCTACAAGTGCAGGCTTGATGACATGATTGTAATAGACGAAGTGGCGTTGTTTCACCTTGTCATACGCCATCTGTATTCGACCACCTAACTCAGGCAGTATCATAACCTTTATATATTCGTTTTCAAGGTATACTGCATGCCACTCCTTGTCAGTCTTCTTATCCGAAATTGATTCAACAACGGGGTATGGGTAGACTACACCACTACTGCCCTGATATACACGCTTCTCCAAGAACATCGGACTCTTTTCTTGTTTTCCGATTTCATATGTTGGTATCGTCACCAACTCTTTCCATGCTTTTACCATCGTTTATTTGATTAATTCATTCTCTAATTCTTCAAGACTTTTGCCCTTTGTTTCTGTACAATTATGGAATAGAAAAAGGAAAGCTAAGAGGCAGATGGCACTGTATGTCCAGAAAGTGCCACTACTGCCCAATGCAGCATTCATCGAGGGGAATGAGAATGTCAGCGTACAACAGCCTACCCACAGGGCAAAAGTACATGTAGCCATTGCTATGCCACGTATGTGGTTGGGGAATATCTCGGCAAGAAGCGTCCATGTGACAGGACCTAATGTCATTGCATATACCGAGATTGCCATAACAACTAAAACCACCATCATGACACCTTTCACTTCAAGGAAGTAGCATGTACCCAGCGTCAGGTATATCAGTCCTAGTCCTCCGGCGCCTAACAGTATTAGTGTGCGGCGTCCCCACTTCTCAATAGTATAGAGCGCAGCGATAGTAAAAATAACGTTGGCAATACCAGTAATGACGATGTTAATGAACATGCTATCTACGTCGAATCCTGCGCCAATGAATATTTCCTGAGCATAGTTGAAAATAACATTTGTACCACACCACTGTTGGAATACTGCTATCACCAAGCCCAACCACAATATCCTTTTATATTTATTCTGGAACAGTTCTTTAAGTCCAGCCTCGGATTTCTTTATTATTCCATTCTTTAATTTTTCATAGACGGGACTCTCAGGGATAAAGAAACTCATCAGTAGGAATAAAGCTGCTGGTAGAGTCTCTGCCCAGAACATCCAACGCCATCCCCATGCCACGTTCCAAGTCTGGTCTTCGACTACTGATGTGTCACGGGCAAGTAGCATATTTACGACTTGTGCTGCCAGAATACCCAGTACGATGGTCATCTGGTTCATACTGACCATTCGTCCACGAATCTCGGTGGGACTGACTTCTGCAATATACATTGGAGCCAATGCCGAGGCTACGCCAATACCAATACCACCTATAAAACGGGCAATATTGAACATAATGAAGTCGTTAAATAGTCCTGTAGCTATCGCCGACACCGTAAAGAATACTGCAGAAAGCGTCAGTAGCGGCTTGCGGCCATAACGATCAGCAGCCGAGCCTGCCACCATCGCACCCACCAGACAGCCAATCAGAGCGGTTGACATGGCCACACCTTGCATCAAAGGTGAATCGGAAATACCAAAGAATAGTTCGTAAAATGGTTTTGCGCCACCAATTACCACCCAGTCGTAGCCGAAGAGTAGGCCTCCCATGGCCGACACCATGCAAATAAAAAAGATGAATCCTTTACCGGAACCTTGCATAAATCCTGTGATGTTTGTTGGTTAATAGTATACTCTCACGCTGTGTGGGGTTATAGAAATCGTTTGGTCAGATCGCCATAGCAGTCGATTCGGCGGTCGCGGAGGAATGGCCACCAGCGACGAACGCATTCTGAACGCTGCATGTCAATGTCGACGACGGCTGTGGACTCCTCGTTGGTTGGGGCCTCGTAAAGCAGTTCGCCCTGAGGGCCACAGACGAACGACGTTCCCCAGAACGCTATCCCCCTGCCGCCAGACGGACTGGGGGAGGGTTCCATGCCTACGCGGTTGACTGTGACGACGGGCAGGCCGTTGGCAACGGCATGGCCGCGCTGCACGGTTGTCCAGGCCTCGCGCTGGCGTTCCTGCTCGTCGGGGGTGTCGCTGCTCTCATAGCCGATGGCGGTGGGGTAGATCAGCATCTGTGCGCCGCGCATGGCCATCAGGCGGGCTCCCTCGGGGTACCACTGGTCCCAGCACACCATCACGCCCAGCTTGCCCAACGATGTCTCGATGGGAATGAAGCCCTGGTCGCCGGGGGTGAAATAGAATTTCTCGTAATAGGCAGGGTCGTCGGGGATGTGCATCTTGCGATACTGGCCAGCCACGCTGCCGTCGGTGTCATAGACGACTGCCGTGTTGTGGTACAGTCCCGTTGCGCGCTTCTCGAACAGTGAGGTTACCAGCACGATGCCGCATTCGCGTGCTACGGCGGCATATTCCCGGGTCACCTCGCCGGGGATCTCCACTGCGAGGTCAAAGTTGTCCACGCTCTCCACCTGGCAGAAGTAGAGCGAGTCGTGCAGCTCGGGCAGGACAACGAGTTGTGCACCCTGGCTGGCGAGCTGCTTGATTTTGCTGATGAGCGACTGGCGGTTGGCTTTCACGTCACCGCTATTGCGTTGTTGAATGATTCCTACTTTCATAGTGTTTCGTGATTAGAGATGAGTTGAGAGAGTGAGCCCTTGGGCAGCTGCATGGTGGCGCAGTGCAGCGATCCGTGCTCCTGGATGAGCGGGCGGCAGTCGATGCCCACGATCTTGCGGCCCGGGAATGCCTCGCCGATGAGCTCGCAGGCCTTGAAGTCGTTTTCGGGCTGGCCATACACGGGTACCAGCACCTGGTGGTTGGTGACCAGGAAATTGGCATAGGTGGCCGGCAGCCTGAAGTACTCGTGTTCATAAATCGGCTTGGGCAGCGGTAACTTGATGAGGTGGTAATGGTTGCCGTCCACGTCGGTGAACTGCTTGAGTTGCTCTTCCATCATCATCAAGGGCTGGAAGTGCTCGTCCTCGGGATCGTCACAGCCTGTATAGAGTATCACGCCGCCGGGAGCGAAACGCGCCAGCGTGTCGATATGTCCGTCGGTGTCGTCGCCCACAAGGCTGCCATGGTCGAGCCACAGCATCTTCAGGCATTCCAGGCGGTCGAGCAGGGTGTGCTCGAGCTGTTCTCGCGAGAGGGTGTCGTTGCGGTTGGGGGCCGTCAGGCAGCAGGTGGTGGTCATCACCGTGCCGTTGCCGTCGGTCTCAATCGACCCGCCCTCCAGCACCAGGTCACAGTAGTTGAGCAAGGGCACCTTGAATGCTTCCAGCTCCTCGAGACGGGAGTTGATCTGGTTGTCGCAGTCGGCGGCAAATTTCATGCCCCACGCATTGAAGGTGAAGTTGGCCAACGAGAGCTGGCCGTCGTGAGAGACCGTGATGGGGCCGTAGTCGCGCACCCAGGTGTCGTTGATGGGCATCACGGCAATGATGATGCGCTTCCAGTCGATGTCGGGACCGAGTGCCGTGCGCACCTCGTCAGGATCGTTGGCGACAATGAGCACGCGCTCGTCCTCGTCCTCGAGGATGGCGCGCGTTATTTCAACATAGCATGCTGTGATTTCGTCTATCATTTGGGCCCAGTCGGTACCCATGTTGGGCCAAGCAATGAGTATGCCGTCTTGGCAATCCCATTCGGCCGCAAAAGCGCGGTTTCTCTTTGAAGGAAACATCTGGTCCTATGGTATTTGATAATAATCTCTTCTTGAAAGAATAACGATAGCGTCGATTAAATATTGTTGCCGAACTCCTGGTAATTGTCCCAATAGGAATCCTGGGACTCGATGATTTCGTTGATGAAGTCGCGGTATCCGTCCTTGACGGAATAGCCGTTCTCTTCACACCAGACAATGTATTCTTTGTCAAATTCCTCGTCCTCGCGCCGCATGCGTTCAAATTCCTGGTCAAGTTCAGGGGTGTTGCTGTAGCGGTCGAGCAGCTCTCTCAGTAGATCAGAAATATCGTTCATCTTTGTCTTTCAATTAGTTGCGGGATCACATAACGGATCCGGCACAGTTGATAATGATTGTTGGTCTAATGGATGTTCAAATATAGTGCTTTTTTTTTGATTTGAGCTATAAATAATAGTTAAAAAATGATATTATTACGGATATCGGTTATTCGGCCTTTTGGGGCATGTGCGATGCCTTGTACGGAGCCTGGCTCGGGGCCTTGAAAAGGCATGTCAATAAGTTGTTCGTTTTTTCTCGTTTTATGTCACAAAGTTATAGTAACTTTGTGGCGTTGTGGGCGGCATGGCGCCGCTTGCGGCTTGTGTAGAACCAGTAAATGTAATATTCCACAAAACACGAGAATGAGACGGTTAAAATACTTAGCTGTAGCGTTGATGATGCTCATGCTGGCGGGTTGTGCCAGCGATAGCCTGGAGAAGATGATTCCCGCCGACGCGACAGGTGTGGTTAGCTTGGATGTGCCCCAAATCCTGAAAAAAGCCGGTATGATCGACGATGGCCATGTCGTCCTGCCCAAGTCGTTGCAGCAGATGATTGACGGCAACGACACGTCACCCTTGTGCGTGCTGCTCAGCGACCTGCCGCAGATGGGACTGAACATCGACAGCAAGGCCTATGCCTACTTCTCGGCCAAAACCTTCGGCCGCGTGCTGCTGGCCGAGCTCGACGACCCCGACAAGGCGCGCAAGACGCTCGAGATGCGTGTGGGCGGTGACTTCTCCAAGGTCGAGGGCCTGGACTGCATGTATGTGGGCGACAATCTCTATGCCATCGACGGTAAGGTGCTGCTCGTGGGCACTGTGAACAAGGCCATGGAGGTGTCGCGTGCCGCACGCGCCGCCCGTGGCATCCTCTCCAAGACAGCCACCAGCATCACCGAGAACAAGGAGGTCAAGGAATTGCTCCACTCCAAGGGCGGTGCCATCAATGCCTGGATTCAAGGCAAGGGCATGAAGGCCATCCTGGGCAAGAGCGAGGTGTATCGTGAGCTGTCGCGCAAGATGCCGCTGGTCGAGATTTTCACCGAGAGTGACATCGATGCCGTGACGTGCAACATCGAGCTGGACGACGACCTGGTCGAGATGACCACGCGCATCCTGGCCGACGAGGGCAGCGAGTATGCCCAGCTGCTGAAATCCACGCTTGGCAAGCCCAGCGGCGATGTCCTCAAGGCGATCCCCAACTCGATGGACTACATCTTCACGATGAGCGTGAAGGGAGACAGCTTTGTGAAACTCAAGCAGATACAGCAACTACTGACGATGTTCGGCAAGATTCCCTACATTGGCAGCATCGACCTGGCTAGCATCCTGTCGACGGTGGACGGTCCGTTCTCCATCGGTCTGGCACGCGACCCGCATCTCGAGGGCGAGTGGAACATGGTGATCGCCACCCGCTCGACTGACCCCGACGGCGTGGTTAGGCAGATCAGCAACTTTGCCAACTCGATGGGGCAGGCTCCCGAGCTCTATGAGGGCGAGTACATCTATCAGTATGACAACAAGATGATCCGCATCGGCATCATCGACGGCATCCTTTACCTCAAGATGCTTGATTACGAGCAGACCGAGGGCTACGCCTATGAGATGAAGCCCGTGCGCGATTTCTTTGACGCCACGATGCTGGGCCTCTTTGCCCAGACGCATACCGACAGCGTGAACGGCTACTTCGACTTCGGCCTGAAGGACATCTTCAACGGCAGCGGCCATTTCTACACGAGCGAGCCTAAGGGCAATGCCACGCTCGAGTTGCTGCGGTCGCTGTGCTCCATCAAGGTGAGCGACTCGTTTGGCAACGAGGCCGATGACGATGACCACGACTTCTCCTCGTTTGTGTCGGGTGCCATCGACAAGCTCCAGCCCATGAACTAAGGCGCAGCGTTTTACAGGCAACAAAACAAATCAGGGCCGCAACTCACTAGGGAGTGCGGTCCTGATTCTTGTACTGATGCGTTCAGTGTCCTGTGGACTCTATCAGAACTTGTAGTTGATACCCAGGCCGATGATGCCCTGGTCCACCTTGCGGACGATGGTGTGGCGGTACTCGAGATTCACACCGATGTGGTCGGTGATCTCATACTCGGCACCCGCGCCCACGTTGAGGCCGATGTGGTTCTCCTCGTCAGAGCCCTCGCCAGGGAATTTGTACTTGGCCATGGTGTAGTTGAGACCTACCAGCGGATAGAGGAAGAACTGGTCGTTCAACAAGCCCAGCAGGTAATGTGCATTGACGTTCACATCACACCATGTGGTGTGGTCGTGCTCAAAGAAGAAGTTGAAGCCCACCTCGGCACGCAGCTGGTCAAGCACGCCATACTGGAAACGGGCACCCAAGCCCAAGCTCTTGATTTCACTGCCATACACCAGATTGACACCGGCAGCGGTCTCGCCCTGGTGTACCTGCGCTTGGCTCACACCCATACCCAGCATGAGCACACAAACGAAAGTCAAAATCTTTTTCATGTTTACTTTAATTAAAAGTTATTGTTTCTTGATAAGAATAAATTGCCGCATGATATATAATCGTGTAAAATTACTGCCATTTTTTGATTCTTGCAACATTTTTCCACGTTTTTAGGCAAAATGTTACAAAAACGGTTAGCCTAGCATGAAAAAAAGCTGCCCTTGTGAGGCAGCCTGAATGCTTTAACTTAAAATGTCTAGGTTAACCCAGATAGGCCTTGAGCAGCTTGCTCTTCTGGCCCTTGAGGCGGCGGATGGCTTTCTCCTTGATCTGGCGAACGCGCTCGCGCGTCAGGTCAAACTTGGCGCCAATCTCCTCGAGGGTCATCTCCTGACAGCCAATGCCGAAGAACATCTTCAGGATGTCCCTCTCGCGCGGGCTGAGCTGATCCAGCGCACGGTTCACTTCCTTGGCCAGCGACTCCTGGTTCAGGGTCGAGTCGGCCATGGGCGAATCGTTGTTGGGCAGCACGTCCAGCAGACTGTTGTCCTCGCCCTCGACAAACGGGGCATCGACCGACACGTGACGGCCCGAGACCTTCATCGTGTCACTGATCTTGTCCACGGGGATGTCGAGACGGTCGGCAAGTTCCTCGGCCGACGGGCGGCGCTCATGCTCCTGCTCAAAACGGGCTTGGGCCTTACTGATCTTGTTGATCGAGCCCACCTGGTTGAGCGGCAGACGCACGATGCGCGCTTGCTCGGCAAGGGCTTGCAGGATAGATTGACGGATCCACCACACGGCATAGGAGATGAACTTGAAGCCACGGGTCTCGTCAAACTTCTGCGCTGCCTTGATAAGGCCCAGATTACCCTCGTCGATCAAGTCGGGAAGACTCAATCCCTGGTTCTGGTACTGTTTTGCGACAGAAACAACGAAACGCAAGTTGGCGCTGACAAGCTTGTCCAGAGCTGCCTGGTCACCTTGGCGAATGCGCTGAGCCAACTCGACTTCCTCATCGACCGTGATGAGTTCCTTACGGCCGATTTCCTGAAGGTATTTGTCGAGGGAAGCGCTCTCGCGATTAGTAATGGATTTTGTAATTTTAAGTTGTCTCATCTAACTTGTGTAGAGTTTAAGCGCGCAAAGATACTACAATTACTTGAATTCTCCAAGTAATTGCTCAAAAAAGTGGGAAAAAGTGTCAAAATTAGGCAAAATGCCCCGAAAAATCGTCTGTGTGTCGTCGTGGACGGTGATTTTATCCCAAATAGGAGATCAGCAGCTGGCTCTTCTGGCCCTTTAGGCGGCGAATGGCCTTTTCCTTGATTTGGCGCACGCGTTCACGCGTCAAGTTGAACTTGGCGCCGATTTCCTCAAGTGTCATTTCCTGGCATCCGATGCCAAAGAACATCTTGATGATGTCGCGCTCGCGCGGTGTGAGCTGTTCCAGCACGCGTGCGATCTCTTTGGACAATGACTCCTGGTTCAGGGTCGAGTCGGCCATGGGCGAGTCGTTGTTGGGCAGCACGTCGAGCAGGCTGTTGTCCTCGCCGTCGGCAAACGGGGCATCGACCGATACCGAACGGGTGTTGATCTTCATTGTCTCCACCACCTTCTCGATGGGCAGGTCAAGCTCGGCGGCAAGTTCCTCGGCCGACGCACGCCTCTCGTGCAGCTGCTCGAAGCGCGACTGAGCCTTGCTGGTCCTGTTGAGCAGGCCGGCCTGGTTCAGTGGCACCCTCACCATGTTGGACTGCTCGGCGATGGCCTGGAGAATCGACTGGCGGATCCACCACACGGCATAGGAGATGAACTTGAAGCCGCGGGTCTCGTCAAATTTCTGCGCTGCCTTGATGAGGCCGACGTTGCCCTCGTTGATCAGGTCTGACAGACTCAATCCCTGGTTCTGGTATTGCTTGGCTACCGACACAACAAAGCGCAGGTTGGCGTTGACAAGCTTGTCAAGAGCCTGCTGGTCGCCCTGGTGTATGCGCTGGGCGAGTTCCACCTCCTCATCGACTGAAATGAGGTCCTGGCGGCCGATTTCCTGCAAATACTTGTCCAGTGACGCGCTCTCACGGTTGGTGATGGCTTTGGTTATTTTGAGTTGTCTCATTCTCGTTACGCTTTGCTTTCTGAATTATTAAAGGTGTTTCTCATTATGAGAAGTTGGTTGCATAAAACCAGTTACAGCAAATAGTGTGCCAACATCATGCGTGACAGGTATACGCTATCATGTTGTCACTATTTTACTATAGCAACAACTGGCGGAAAAATGTTCATATACGGTGTGTTCGGCTTTGTGATGTACGTTGATGATCGATGTGGGGTATGGCAGAAGCTGCCTTTACCCTGCTGGTCACGACGACAACATCAATCCTTCATGCTCGTTGATGATCAACTGCTCAACAACACCGGCAAGGGGCTTGTCTTGTGCCACAGCAAGCTCCTTGAGTTTAGTCTTTGTCTCCTCTGAAATCAGGATTGATAACTGAACTCTTTTTCCGTAAATTCTGGGCCTTCCGGCGCCTGGTCTAGCTCCACCTCTCATAATGATCAATTCTTAATAAAATTATGTGTTTTTGATTTTTCACGCAAAAGTAATGTATTTTATTTGAATAAACCTAATGTTTTTAGGGAAATTATTCATAAAATGTTTAAAAACATATTTTGTCTTAACTTGTTGACTGATATGAAAAAGTGATGGCAGCGGTCGGGGCCACTGCCATCACGGTACTTATGGTTTGCGTATGAAAATTATCTAAGTACTCTGGAAATCCACTTGTTTCTTATTCCTCGTCGCTCAGGTCAACGGCATAGTAAACCTTCTTGCCGGTGGGGTAGAAACCGGTGATGAACATCACCTTGTCGCTGTCGCTGCTGCGCATGATCTGGTTGTAGATGTTCTCCACGTCGTCGCGCGAGTCAACAGGCATGTTGTTGATGTCGGTGATGATGAAGCCGTCACGGATGCCTGCGTTCTTGAACTTGCCGGCCTTGATGCCTACCACCTTCAGGCCCTTGGAAATGGCCAGGTCTTCCTTGTCTTCCTTGCTGAGCTCGGTGAAGGCGCATCCCAGCGACATGACGTCGCTCTGCTTGGTCATTTTGGTGTTGCCCTGGTCGTTCTTGAAGGTAACGGTGGTGTGGCGCAGCTTATTGTCGCGGTAGTATTCCACCTCAGCCTTGTCACCGGGGCGCAGCTTGTTCATCTCTTCCTGCATCTCGCCGCTGTCCTTGACGCGTGAGCCGTTGAGCTTGACGATGACGTCACCCTCTTGCAGGCCAGCCTCCTTGGCGGCGCCACGGTCGGTTACCTTGGCTACATAGATGCCCTCGTTGGTAGCGGTGATCTTCTCTTCCTTGGCTTTCTCGGCGGTCAGCTCGGTGTACTGGATGCCCAGCACGGCGCGCTGTACGGTACCATATTGCTTGATGTCGGTGATGACCTTCTTGACGGTGTTGCTGGGAACGGCAAATGAGCAGCCGCTGTAGTTACCCGTCTGGGAATAGATCATCGTGTTGATGCCGATGAGTTCGCCTGCGGTGTTCACCAGTGCGCCGCCCGAGTTACCGGGGTTCACGGCAGCGTCGTGCTGGATGAAGGCTTTGATGCCGCCATTGTCGCTGGTGTTCATGCCGCGGGCCTTGGCGCTGATGATGCCGGCGGTGACGGTCGAGTTGAAGCCGAAGGGGTTGCCCACGGCGACGCACCACTGGCCGGGTTTGACGGCGTCACTGTTGCCGAAGGTGATGGCATGCAGGTCCTTGGCGTTGATCTTGATCAGGGCGACGTCGGTCTTCTCGTCGGTGCCCACAACGGTAGCGTTGAACTGGCGGTTGTCGTTCAGGGTGACCTCCAACTTCTCGGCGCCGCTGATGACGTGGTTGTTGGTGACGATGTAGCCGTCAGCACTGATGATTACACCCGAGCCCATTCCCGTGGCCTGCGGCTCGCTCTTTTGCTGCGGCTGCTGCTGGCGCGGACGCTGTCCCTGGCCGAAGCCGGGGCCGAAGAAGAATTCAAACGGGTCGATGAAGCCGCCCTGGTAGTAGTTCTGCTGGGGAGTGGCGTAGCTCTTGATGCTCACTACACAGTTGATGGTGTTCTCGGCCACGTCGGTGAAGTCGCGGCTCAGGTCCACGGGGCGAGATGCGGTACGCACCAAGCCGTCGGCCGATACATTATTGTCTTTATTCGTCAGATAGGTGTCGGAAATCACGCCTTTCTTCTGCAACTCGCTGGTTGCCATCATGGTCACGCCCGATCCCAAAATCGAGGCTGCCACAAGCATAATCGCTAATTTCAAATTCTTGTTCATGTGTCTCTTTATTGTTAATTTATTGTTGATTTTAATTTTTCCAAGTGTTAAATTTAACTTTTCAAATCCGGTGCCAAAAGTACAACGAAAATCAACATCTGCAATAGTTGTGCCAGTGTTTTTAAAATAAATTAATGCAATGTGCCGGTGTTTTTAATTAGTTTTACATTGGGCACCCGCGCTATAACAAATAATGACATTCTGACATGACACAACCCGGCACCCGGACTCAAGGCCTGGTGCCCTTTTGGCAGTAATGGGATAGGGGAAGGGGATAGGACTATGCGTCCAGATGGTCGTCGTAGTTGATGGCCGTGAGCAGCTCTGACAGCACATACATGCTGCCGCCCACATAGACGAGGTCTCGTGGTGCAGCAGCCTCGCGGGCGGCCGCCAGCGCATCGACGACATTGTTGTAGCACTTGCCCTTGATGCCGCACTTGGCGGCGAGCCGGCTCAGCTGCTCAACGCTCATGGCGCGTGATGTCTGGGCTTGGGTAAAGTAGTAGAAGGCTTTCTTGGGCAGCAGTTCCAGGATGCGGCTCACGTCTTTGTCGGCCATGAACCCGATCACCATGTGCAGGTCGTCAAATTCCTCATGTTTGAGCTGTTCCATGGCCCGTGTCATGCCGGGCACGTTGTGGGCCGACTCAAGTATGGTCAGCGGCTTGTCGTCAATCTTCATCCATCGTCCCATCAGGCCGGTGTCCTCGATGACCCTCGCAAGGCCCTTGCGCAGGGCGTCGGTCTTGATGCGGTACTTGAGGCGCTTGAGTATCGTCAGGGCAGTGAGCACGGTATTGACGTTTTCCACCTGGTATTCGCCCGTGAGTTCACAGTCGAGGGTGCCGAAGTTGGCCGTTTCCAGCCTCAGGACGCCGTCAACATGCTTGGCACTGATGACCTCGGGCTTGTCTTCGGCAAAATGGATTTCGGAATACAGGCGCTTGGCCTCGCGCTCAAACACGTCCCTGACCACGCCGTCGGCATGGCCGATGACCACGGGGCGGCCGTGCTTGATGATGCCGGCTTTCTCCAGGGCGATTTCCTCGAGCGTGTTGCCCAGGAATTGCTGGTGTTCCAGCCCGATGTTGGTGATGATGCTCAGTTCGGGCGTGATGATGTTGGTGCTGTCAAGTCGGCCTCCCAGGCCAGTCTCGATGACGGCGACATTGACGTTGCGCCAGGCAAAGTAGTCAAATGCCATGGTCGATGTCAGCTCAAAGAACGACGGCTCATAGCCCTCGAGTTTCTTCTTGCGGTAATCGGCTACCCATTGAATGACAAAGCTGCGGCTCACCTTGCGGCCGTTGACCCTGATGCGTTCCCTGAAGTCGATCATGTGGGGCGACGTGAACAACCCGACGCGGTAGCCGCAGGCCTGCAGGCAGGAGGCCAGCATGTGGGCTGTGGAGCCCTTGCCGTTGGTGCCGGCGATGTGGATGATGCGGTAGTTGAGGTGGGGCTCGTTATACATCCGGTCCAGGGCCAGACTGGTCTCCAGGCCGGGTTTGTAGCCCGACGCGCCCTGGCGTTCAAAGGCCGGACGCTGGTTGAACAGGTAATCCACTGTGCGCTGCCACATGCGCGCGAGTTCTTCTTTTCGTGCCATAACACTATACTCGTTTATTGCTGGTCATGTCGCTCAAGGGACACGATACATAACATATAAAAGAAAACAGTATGGCTGTAAGCCGGGTTATGTGCCTGCCGTGACGGCAGGTGCCTGTCATTTATCTGTCCTGCGCATTGCTGCGCCGGTATAGCGTTCTACCCCCCGGCAATGGACGAGCAGCCCTTAGATGCCGGTATACATGAACTTGCAACTCACAGGTGGTGCGGCACACGGTGTCGCCACAGTGCCCGGTGGGCTCTTACCCCGCCTTTTCACCCTTACCGCGTTTCGTGCGGCGGTTATTTTCTGTCACCTTAACCCTGAGGTCACCCCCAGCTTCCCGTTAAGAAATGTGATGCTCTGTGTTGCCCGGACTTTCCTCTCGCAACCATGATGTTAACGAGCGACAAGCCGCCATACTGTTCTTAAATTTGGGCACAAAAGTACAATGATTTCCCCGTTGGTGCAACTTTTTCGGCTCTTTGCCCGATAAATGGCGCTATTGTGGCAATTTTACGCGCTATCGTACGTTATAATAAATATTACTGACAATTGATCTAAAACGTAGGGTTATGGAGATTTTCAAACGGTTTTCTCCCAGTGTGCTTGTTGAGCGTTTCGGACACGGCATCAGGCGTTTTCCTGTGGCCGTGCTGCTGCTCGTGTTCCTCACGGGTTACCTGATGTTCCTCATTCGCCACGATGGCCATCCCATCGACGAGAAGTGGAACTTCTTCTTCATCTTTTTCCCTGCTACGGGTGCTTTGCTGGCCGTGTCGCTGCAGTTGCTCACCGAGGACTTCAAGCATCGGCTGACGGCCTTTGTTACCAAGGTGCTCGGACTTGCCTTGTGGTTGGGAGTGTCGCTCTACCTGACGCCGTTTGAACGCTTCTCGATGCAGCAGCTGGTGGGCGTGAGTGCCACGGTGGTGGTCATGGTGCTGTCACTGTTCCTGCTGTGTTTCTTCCGCAAGGGCGACGATGTGCCCTTCTGGAACTTTGCCCAACGGCTCTTTGTCGCCATCACGGCAGGCGTCGTGGTGGGGGGCATCCTCACGCTGGGCATCATCCTGTTTGTGCAGTCGCTGGACTGGCTTTTCGGCGTGAATGTCGATGGGTGGTTCCTCTACATCCCCACCTTCTGCATGGTGCTGCTGGCACCGCTGCTGGCGATGAGCCAGATTCCCGAGGGTGCTCAAAAGCACATCCGCCGCATTGCCCCATTTACCGGCTTTATCAAGGGCGTTTCCCAATACCTGTTCATACCCCTGTTGCTGTTGTATATGGCCACGCTCTACGTCTATGCCGCCAAGATCTTGATCTCCTGGCAACTGCCTGTGGGTTGGGTGTGCTACCTGGTGTCGGCAAGCATGCTGGGCATGGTGATCCTGATTTTCATCACCTATCCCGTGCAGCACGAGCAGGGCAAGTCCTTCTTCAAGACGTTGACGCACTTGCTGCCGCTGGCCATGTTGCCGCTGCTGGTGCTGATGTCGGTCGCCATCGGCCGCCGCTTGAGTGACTACGGCATCACGGTAAGTCGCCTCTATGTCGTGGTGTTCAACCTGTGGTGTTATGTGGTGTGCATCGGCCTGCTGCTGTGCCGCAACCGCCGCATCTGGTGGGTGCCGGCCTCGTTTGCCCTGGTGTTGCTGCTCATCTCGGTGGGTCCGTGGAGCATCCCCAACGTGACCGAGCAACGGCTGCAGGACGAGGTGCGTGAGGCATTCGCCTCATCGGGACTCAAGCAGCTGCCGCTCTCGGGCGATCAGTATGACAATTGGCTCAAGACGGCCGACGATAAGGTCACCAAGTCAATAGATGCAAAGCTCCATTACCTGCAGGTCGACTACGGTTTTGACAGCATACTGGGCTTGGTCGGCAAGGACGCCATTGTAGGTACTCGTTCCAGTTCGGATGATGGCGAAGTGCAGGCTGTCAGTCTGCCTGAATACCGGAACGACAAACTGATTAAGGGTGTGGCTGCGCCTCAAGGATATGCTTCCATGAATGCTGTCAGTTGCTACTGCGATAACGCCAAAATCAATGGCGGCAAACTGACTATCGTGGTTGACGAAGATGGTCTGCCTGGCAAATGTCAGTTTGAGATTGCCGTCAAAGACCTGGCCGAGAGGGATCTGGACAGTAACCGCAACGGAAAGGTAAAACCGTTGATTGTCGAAAATGGCAAGGACCTGTTGATGATTGATGAGTTCTATATGCGGATGCTGAGCCGTGATGAGTGCTTCTTCAGGTGCTCAGGCATCCTGTTCACCAAATAACTCGGCAAATATTGCTTACAAATCCGTCAAAAAAGTAGAGACGCAAAATCTTGCGTCTCGGGGTTGTCATTACAGTAGTTTCTCTAGATTGGGAGACGCAAAATTTTGCGTCTCTGCAGGCGATAGAGCCAAAAAGCGGTTTTTATACGGTTGTTGATAACTTTTTTCGGTACATTGTTGTGTTTGTCTCAAGTCTTGGCAGTAATTTTGTACCAGAAATTATTAATGTGTGCAAATGAAACGTATTTTCTCGATTTTTATGATGGCCGTGATGGCCTTTTTCGTATTACAGGCTGCCGAAGTGACTTTTGACTTCTCGACAGCCGAGGGTATTACAGCTATGGGTTATGCTGTGCCTGACCAGGGCGCTGGCACCAATCTGTCGCAGGCGGGTCCTGTGACTGTGCAGGGCGTGACGCTGTCGGCAACCGACGGTGCTACACCGACTCGCATCTGGAATTCACAGGGCAGTTTTTCGCTACGCATCTATGTGGACGGCACCATCGCCTTGACTGTGGCCGAGGGCAGCATCACCGGTGTCACCATCAATGCCGCCAATACCGCAAACTTTGACCTGTTGGCCGATGTGGGTGATTACACTGCCACAGGCACCGTAGGTACTTGGACGGGCAACTCTGCATCGGTGACCTTTTCCCACTACGGTACCAAGAATGCCCAGGTGGCAAGCATCGTGGTGACCACCAGCAGCGGCGACCCTGTCGACCCTGACCCCGAAGACCCCATTGACCCCAACATCACCAAGCTGGACTCCCTCCAGCAAATCGACGCCCTGGAGGAGGGCACTGCCTTCCAGTTCATGAGCGACGTGTATGTCAACTACCAGTGGAATGAGTACCTGTGGGTGATGCAGCTCGATGACGAGGGTGAGGCCTATGCAGCACTCATCTACGGCGACACGGGCAAGCAGTATCAGCTGGGTGCTGTGATCCCTGCCGGCTGGACGGGCGTGAAGAAAACCTATAAAGGTCTGGTCGAGGTGGGCGAGCCGGCTCACTTTGCCAATGCCAAATCGATCCTTGACGAGTACTACTATTCGCCCTTTGACTGTACAGGCTATTTGTCTGAAATCAGCGATCCCGAGCAGGGCTGGGTGAACTACAAGGTCTTTTTGGAGGGCATCAGCTTGAGTGAGATAGACAATCGTGGCAATTTCACGATCACCAGCAACGAGACCGACGACGAGGGTAACCCCGTGGTGGCAACGATGGCCGGCTTCAACAAGTTCGGCATCGACTATCCCGAGGTGGATGCCACCGAGCTTTACGATATCGAGGGCATGTTGACCATCTATAACGGCATTGTCGAGATGTATCCCATCGCCATCTCCAATGATCCGGGTACTCGTCTGTGGAAAGTCCTGTACGAGGGCGAGGACGGCACGCAGTATAAAGTGTGCGACACGCTCTATGTCGCTGCCGCTGTCGATGCTGCCAAGCTGGTGTTTGTGACCGACAATGTGGATGAAATCTACTACGACACCTACGCCGAGTGGGGTTATGCCGAGTGGATGGCTTGGTATCCCGATTGGATTGCGCTGGACTGCTCGGGTGACGAGGAACTGTTCAACGCGCTGAGTAATGCCGAGGTGCTCATGCCGGGCACTGTCAAGGGTGTTCTCAATGACCGCCTGACCAATCCGCGTCTTGAGCTTGTCAGCACACCTGCCGAACTCGATGACGCCGAGCTTCCCACGCTGACGCTGTTCCAGTATGACCTGAGCAAGGATTATATCGCAGCTCTGGGCCATGAGGTGGGTCGCGCCGACGGCTATTTCTTCTATCGTGACGGCAAACCCTACCTGTGCAGCGAGCAGGACACCGTGCTGGTGAAGCTCGACTTTGATTTCGCTCCCGCTCTCGAGGCCGAGATGTCTGGCAAGGAAGGCTTCTATTATGGCCTGCTGTGCGTCTTCTCCCTCGATGAGCCGTGGGAGGAGAATACTGCACAGGCTCCTATGCGCCGCATCCATGCCACCGACGAGGATTACTTCACCAACTATACCATCCATCCGCTGGATATCATCTCCTGTGCTGCGGTCGAGGAAATTGAGGCCGGCAAGCAGGTCGTTGACGTGAAGTACATCAGCCCCGCAGGCATCGTCAGCAAGGTGCCCCAGGATGGTGTGAACATCGTCGTGAAGACCCACAGCGACGGCTCCCGCACCGCCACCAAGCGACTGAATTGATGAGCGTGCGTGATTACGCGCGCCGTTTATAGTTTAAAGTTAATAGAAGCATCCGCATTCCGTCCACCGGAATGCGGATGTTATTAGTATAATTCGTTTAACTCGAAAACTTTTTACAAGAGCGGATGCAAGATGATTCAGTCGTTTTCTGCTGTGGTTTGGCGCAGGTTGATGCGCTGCAGCATCAAGACGATGGAACCCTTGTGGTCGAGCAAGGCCATCTCGTACTGGTTGATGCGCTTGCACGACTCGGTGGTCTCCAGAGCCAGCAGCAGGTCGGTCTCGAAGTCGATGTCCTCGCAGTCGTGCTCGGTGGAGCGCAGGTCCTCGAACTGGATGGCCATGTCCTTGGTGGGATCAAGGGTGATGATGCCGTTGATGATGTTGCAGCCTGTGTCGCCATGGATGGTCTGCATCACAGCATCGATGACCAGGCGCATATTCTTTTCTGAGACATTCTCGCTGTTGATTTCCTTGACGAGCCACACGCCGTTCATGGCATCAAGGTTGTGGCGCTTGAGCACCATGATGACGGCACCCTTGGAATTCATCAGGTTCATGTACTGTGCGTTGTATTGCTGTTGCAGGGTATAGCGGCGCACGTCGGCCAGTGTGTGCATGATGGTCTTCTCGCTGGTGACGTTGTGGCAGGATTCTCCACTGCTGATGAAGTCGCTGAACTTGAGGTTGTTGCCGCTCAGCTGGAAGGCGCCGTTGATGGTGTTGCAGCCGTTGTTGCCATACACCTTGTTGCCGCCCTTGAAGTCCAGGTACAGGTAAGCGCGCTCCAGACTATAGACTTTTTTCTTGCGCATGGTGATGATATCCCATTCGCCATAGAGCTGTTGGGCGGGATTGGTGACGGCCACGTCCTGCATGGGTTGCTCGGCGGCGTTGACATTCTCAATGCTGACGCCGCGCTTCTCCATTTTCTTGTCCTTCTTCTTGCGGGCATCCATCGTGGCGGGAGCCATCAGCATGGCCAGCAAGAGAGCAAAAACGATATATCTTTTCATGTTGATGATGTCTTGTTAAGATTTCAAACTTCAAATTTACTCTTATTGGCTGACATGGCAAAATCCTTTAGCCGTTTTTAAGATTTTAAGCCATAAAATGTGAAAAAACGGGGACTGGACAAGCGTTTTTTGGCGATTGCGAAATTTTGGCCTACTTTTGCCGTTATAAACGCAGTTATGAAGAGGATTACGACGATATGCTGTCGCTTGACGCTGTTGCTGGCTTTGCTGGCGGCTGGCGTGGCTCATGCTCAGATCAATACCGAGCAGGTAGTGAAAATCGGGCGCAATGCGCTCTATTTCGAGGATTATATCCTTGCTATCCAATACTTTAATCAAGCGATCAAGGCCAAGCCCTTTCTGGCAGAGCCTTACTTTTATCGTTCGGTGGCCAAGATCAGTCTGGAAGACTATCGCGGTGCCGAGCAGGATGCCGGCATGGCGATTGAGCGCAATCCCTTCATTGTCGATGCCTATCAGGTAAGGGGCGTTTCCAGGCAGAACCTGGGTGATTTCAAGGGGGCTGTCGAGGACTATGACGCGGGCTTGAACCTGATGCCCGAGGACAAGAACCTGTTGATCAACCGTGCCGTGTGTGAGACGGCCTTGAAGAACTACGACGAGGCGCAGCAGACCTTTGACCGACTGCTATCGATCGACCATCGCAACGACCGTGCCTATATCGGTCTGGCACAGATGAACCTGGCCCGTAAAGACACCACTGCGGCTCTCGAGAACCTGAACCGAGGCATCGCCTTGAGCAAGAACAACGCCAGTGCCTTTGTCATGCGCTCCGAGATCTACACGCGCTCACTCCATGACTTTGAGCGCGGCTTGGCCGACATGGACAGTGCCATCTTACTGGAACCCCGTTACGCAGGCTACTTCATCAACCGCGCGTTCATGAAATATAATCTGGACGACTATTTCGGCGCCATGGCCGACTATGATTACGCCATCGGTCTGGATCCTGCCAGCCAGGAGGCACATTTCAATCGCGGACTGCTGCGTGCCGAGGTGGGGGACAACAACAAGGCCATCAGCGATTTTGACTTCGTACTCAAGAGCAACCCGTCCAACTTCATGGCCCTGTATAACCGTGCTCTGCTGCACATGCGCACACGACAGTTCCGTGAGGCCGTCAACGATTTCACGGCCATCCTGAAGAAGTATCCCGACTTTGAGGCGGGTTACATGGCACGTGGCGAGGCCAAGCGACGCATGGGCGACAACAAGGGCAGTGAGGCCGATATGGAGAAGGCGATGGCCATCTTCCGCCGCAACAAGACCCACGTGTCCAGCTTCAACCCTGCCGAAATCGAGGCCACAGCCGCCATCAGGAAGGCTGAACAGCGGGCACTGAATGCCGGACAGGACGAGCCCGAGAGTGCCGAGGAAATCATCAACCGCTTCAACACCCTGCTTACGGTCAACGACAGTGAGCCTGTCAAGCCGGAATATGCCAACCGTCAGCGCGGCCATGTGCAGAACGACAACATCGAGGTTGAACCCATGCCCATGTTCTCGCTGTCCTACTATGCCCAGGACGATAAGTACAACATCGGCTCACGTTATATCCGCGAGATTGGCGACATCAACGACTTGAAGCTGTTACCCGGCAACCTCACGCTGGTGGCAGGGGAGTCGCAGCTGAGCGCTGAGGAAATCCAGCTCCATTTCAGCAGTATCGAGTACTATAATTCGTTGTTGGGAAGTGCCAAGCCCCGCAGCATCGATTACTTTGCCCGCGGCCTGGATTACCTGCTGGTCAAGAATCCCGATGCCGCCATCTGCGATGCCGATGCGGCCCTGGCTCTGAGTCCCCAGTTCATGCTGGCCTACATGTTGCGGGCCGATGCCCACTACATGCAATACCTCATGGCCCAGGCCAATGACGAGAAGGGCAATGAACTGGCCGACGGCGCCCCCGATGCCAAGTCCCATGCCATGCTGCGCCAGCGTCAGGACGTGACCACGCTCGACCTGGTGATGAGCGACCTGGACCAGGCCATCAAGCTCTCGCCCAAGAATGTGTATGCCCACTACAACAAGGGCAACGTCTATATGCTGCAGGGCGATTTCACGAGCGCCATCAGCAGCTACACCAATGCCATCCAGCTCAAGTCCGACCTTGCCGAGGCTTACTACAATCGCGGACTGATGTACCTGCGCCTGGGAAACAAGACGCTGGGCGTTGCCGATTTAAGTAAAGCTGGAGAGTTAGGTGTACTCCCCAGCTACAATGTGCTTAAACGTATGAATCGCTAAACGCGTTATTACATCCTGATGGCCTCAGGGGGCACCATGTTGAAGATAAGGATCTTGCCCTCGTTGTCATAAGCGATGACCAGCACGGCTTTACCGTTCTCGAAGTTGAGGGGGCAGTTATAGGTTTTCATGTCCTTAATCTCTTGAATCTTCCAGTCCTCATGGTTCTGGAATTTGCCCAGCTGACTCTCGACCTGGCCCAGTGCGTTGTCAAACAATTTGGGGTCAATATGGCTCTTCGTAGTCTCCGACAGGTTGTCATATAACTCCTGGCCCTTGTTCTCAAGCAGGTAATGCAGCATCTGATCGCTCTTGGCGGTATTGGGATCGTCGGCAGGTGCGGCATAGGTCTTGATTTTGGGCATGGGCCTCTCCTTGGGAGCAGCCTCCGATGCCTTGGGTGCTTCGGGGGCGGGGCCGACAACCTGGGGCGTTGTCAGGTCTTTGAGCTTGGCCTCGACCTTGTTGAGGCTGCCCTCGTTCTTGACAATCACCTTGTAATCCTTGTCCAGCAGGTAGAAACAGGGCAGGGTGGGCAGGTCATAGAGTTCGGCATATTCGATCTGGTGGCTCTTGTTCCAGCCGTTGATCATCATCTTGGGGTACTTGGCCTTTTTCCACAACTTCTGGTCCTCATAGGGGTAGATGGCGAGCACAATGAGCTTCTTTTCATTGACCATCTTGTTGATGAGCTCGTTCTCGGCCAGACGTTGCTTCACGGTCTCACACGACTCGCAGTCGGGGTTGTTGAAATAGACGAGGATATAGTCGGCCTTCAGGTCTTTGAGGTGCTTCACGTCCTTGCTGTTGGGAGCGATGTAGTCAAAGTCGGCAGCCTCGGTACCGATCATGTTCTTCTTGGCGCCCTCGAGCAGCAGTCGCTGTCTCTCGATCTCGGCTCCGCTCAGCACATACTTCTCGACGGCGTGTTTCAATACCACCATATACAGACCCTCGTTGTGGATGGGGTCGGCAGCATCGCTGAAACGGCGCTCGGCCAGTTCCATCATCTGGCGGTATCCCTTGGGGTCCTTGGACAGGGTCTCCATCGTGGCGTACATCAGGAACTCGGCCTTGTTCTGTTCGAGTTGTGCTGTTTCTTCAAGTAATTTGTTGTATTTCTCGGGAGCAGGCATCGATTGGGCCTGACAGGTGAACCATCCGGCGATGGCTACCATAGCAGCTAGAATAAGCTTCTTCATTTTGTCTTTATTCTTAATTTATTGGTGTTAATGCGTCAAATTTTTGGCAAATATAGCTATCTTTGCCGAATTAAGGCAAGAAACGATGAAAAAAATCAATAAAACCAACGCCGCGCGCCTGCTGGATGCCGCTGCAATAGAATATGAACTCATCCCCTACGAGGTGGATGAGACCGACTTGGGAGCGCAGCACATTGCCGACCAGCTGGGCGAGAACATCGAGCAGGTGTTCAAGACGCTCATCCTGCAGGGCGACAAGACGGGACACTTTGTGTGCGTCATCCCCGGAGCCGAGGAAGTGGACCTGAAAAAAGCCGCTAAAGTGTCTGGTAACAAGAAGGCCGACCTCATTCCCATGAAGGAATTGCTGCCCACCACGGGCTACATCCGTGGCGGCTGCTCGCCTGTAGGTATGAAAAAGCCGTTCCCTACCTATATCGATGAGACCTGCATCCTGTATGACTACATCTACGTCAGTGCAGGCGTGCGTGGCCTCCAGTTCAAGATTGACCCGCAGGCGCTGGTCGCCTTTGTGGGTGCCGAAACCGTTGACCTGATAGCCGAGAAGACAGTATGAATACATTAGGCAAGATATTGACACTGACCACCTTTGGCGAGTCTCACGGACCCGCAATGGGTGGCGTGCTTGACGGGATGCCTGCTGGCGTGAACATCGACATGGATGCACTGCAGCGCTTTGTGGACCGCCGCCGCACGGGTCAGACCGCTGGCAGCAGCACGCGTGACGAGCAGGATAGGTTAGAGGTGCTCTCGGGCATCTGGCAGGGAAAAACGCTGGGAACGCCCATCGGCTTCATCGTCCGCAATACCGATGCCCGCAGTGCCGACTATGACGACATTGCCCGCTGCTACCGGCCTAATCATGCCGACTTCACCTGGGAAAAGAAATACGGCCTGCGCGACCCGCGAGGCGGCGGTCGTGCCTCAGCCCGCGAGACCGTGGTGCGTGTAGTAGCCGGGGGCATCGCCATCCAGGCACTTAACAAGTTGGATATCACTATTCAGGCTTCTGTGGCCCAAATCGGGAATTCTCCATGTAGAGACGCAAAATCATGCGTCTCCCGGCTTGAGGACGATAATGAATTGAAACGTGCAATGGCCGAGGGCGATACGCTGGGCGGCATCATCGAGTGCACGGTCAAGGGCGCACCCGCTGGCCTGGGCGAGCCGCTGTTCGGCAAACTGCATGCCCAGCTGGCAGCGGCCATGATGAGCATTCCGTCGGTCCATGGCTTTGAGTATGGCGACGGCTTTGAACTGGCCGCCAAGCGAGGAAGCGAGGTGATGGACCTGTTCGAGAAACGCGCCGACGGCACCATCGGCACCGCTACCAACCACTCGGGAGGCATTCAGGGCGGCATCAGCAACGGCGAGGACATCGTGATGCGCATCGCCTTCAAGCCCGTGCCCACCCTCATGCGCGAGGTCCCCACGGTGGATCGTGACGGCAATCCCGTAACGTTGCAGTCCCGTGGTCGCCACGATGTGTGCGTGGTGCCGCGTGCCGTCCCCATCGTCGAGGCGATGGCAGCACTCGTGATATTAGACAACTACCTAATCAAGAAAACCAATGTGCTCTAACGATAAAAAACAATTCTATAAGGATTATTACCTGGCCGCTGGCGAGTGCAACCCCCAGGGCGAGATGCCCCTGACCCTGTTGATGACACGCATCATCGAGGTGGCGACTTTTCATGCCAACTCGTGGGGCGTGGGCTATGCGCGACTCATTCAGGACAACCAGGTGTGGGTGCTCTCCCGCGTGACCATCGAAATGACCTCTTACCCCAAGGTGAACACCAACTACCGCCTCACCACATGGATCGAGGACTACAACCGCCATTTCTCGCAACGCAACATGCGGCTGGACAATGGCGACGGCAACACGTTGGGCTATGTGCGCACCATCTGGATGGTCATTGACATGGGCACCCGTGCCAGCGTGGACATCTCTCAGCTGAGCTACATTCGCGAGAATGTGTCCGACATCCCGTGTCCCATCCAGCCGATTAGCCACTTGAGGCCCATCGAGGAGGGGCATGCAGTGGACTACACCTTCGGCTACATGGATTGCGACTTCAACCGTCATGTCAACACTGTGCGCATCCTCTCGCACCTGATGAACATGTTCGACATGGACTGCTATGACAACTACTTCATCCGCCGCATGGAACTTTCCTTCATCAAGGAAATCCATTACGGCGATACCTGCCAGCTCGTGATCGATGACGCCGACCCAATGGACTCGCGCATGAGCATCACCGATGCCGAGGGCAACGACCACGTCCGCGCCCGCTTCCACTGGCAACAGCGCTGAGCCGAGCCGCCCTCTTTAGAGCAGGAATGTTTATCTGTGTTTGCAAATGAAATAGGGCAAATGATGCCCGTAATGAACTAATTCATTAACCAACAAATTGATTTAAGCGATGAAAAAGTATTACATGATTCTCGCAGCTATCGCTGCAATTTCGATGACGGCCCAGGCCCAGTTCCTTGGTTGGATTGAAGTGGGTGACTATTACAATCCCACAGAGGTGTACAACGGCTCATACTTTGATATGGCTCCAACCAACTTTTATCTCGCTCACACGGGTGCCCAGATGATTTACACCCCCGACCTGTTCACTGGCATAGATGGCAAGGAAGGCCTGAAAATCAAGTACTTGAATTTTAAGTTCAACAGTGACTCATTCGAGGAAATCATCCGCAATGCCAAGGTTTATCTCCGTGAAATCGATGAGACGGAGTTCGCTGTGGTGGAAGGCGTGAAGCAGTTCTTCGACTTTGGTGAACTTGTTGCTGAAGGTAGATATGACATTGACTTACTTGAATGCTATGGTGAAGATCAGGTTCTCGCTATGGAGATGGAAGAACCGTTCTCCTATACCCCTGGCAAAAGCCTGCTGGTGACCATTGTTTTAGATGCCGAGGATGACGACAACTGCACGATGGGCAGCGACTATGCGCCTTTCTACACCTCGGGAATCCGTGGAAAAGTGATGACCTACACCAACAACTGGACCAGCTTTGTAGATTATGCTATGGGTAGTGATTTCCCCGATGCAACAGCCTCGCTGGGGTGTGGCACCAATGTCGAACTCCCTGTTACAGAACTAGGCTACACCTATGAGAGAATGCTTGGTGATGTCAATGGTGACGGCTACATCAATATCAGTGACGTGACAACGCTCATCGATATGCTGTTGGGCGCTGATGTCGGGTACCCTGTTAATGCCGATGTGCTTGTTGATGACGCGATCAACATTGCTGACGTGACGGCGCTGATCGACATTTTGTTGGCGGGAGATTAACCTGGCTTTTGTTTTTGGATGTCTATTGGTATTTGACAGAATTTTCTGAGATTTTATCAGTCGATGATGCTGGTGCCGTCGATGATGACGACCATGTGCGTGCCCGCTTCCACTGGCAAGAGCGCTGAACAAAACTACGAATTACGCGAATTAAACGAAGGCTCTGCTGCGGAAACCAAAATTAGTTTAATTCGAGTAATTTGTAGTTTTTATAGTTGCCCTATTGTTTTTCATCGGATTATTTGTAATTTTGTGGTGTCTTTATGCCGGAGCCTGCCCGCTCGGGTTGCACCTGGTTACGACGACCCCTGACCGCACCGCATACGTGTCGCTAACCGTCCGCTTCAAACAAGGAAAGAATCTTTCAAATAAGTATAAGTCTAACTTTAAACCCAAACAACAAAACAATGATGAAGATTAAATCTTTATTGATTGCCATGATTGCCATTTGCTTGACCATGGGCTTCACTTCGTGTAGCAATGATGAACCCGTCGATGAACCCGTCGATGAGCCCGTCGATGGCGAAGTGTTCACCTATAACGTGAACTCGGTACCGTTCAATATGGTATATGTCAAGGGAGGCACCTTCTGGATGGGTGCTACCGAAGAGCAGGCAGGGGACAACCAAAGCAATGAGACCCCTGTGAACCGCGTTCATCTGTCGAGCTATTTCATCGGCCAGACTGAGGTGACGCAAGCACTGTGGCTCGAAGTGATGGGTGCCAATCCCAGCCGCTTTTTAGGACATCTCCAGCGTCCTGTGGAGCAGGTGAGCTGGAATGACTGCCAGACGTTTCTCTCTCGCCTGAACGAGCTGACGGGCAAGAATTTCCGTCTGTTGACCGAGGCGGAGTGGGAATTCGCTGCTCGTGGCGGCAACAAGAGCCTGGGTTACAAATATGCCGGCAGTGACACGATTGGGAATGTTGCTTGGTACAGTGACAATGCCTACAGCACACCCCATCCAGTGGCCACCAAGGCTCCTAACGAGCTGGGCTTGTATGACATGAGCGGTAACGTCTGTGAGTGGTGTCAAGACTGGTTCGACAGCTATACCAGTGAAGAGAAGACCAATCCGACAGGTCCTGCTACCGCCTCTTACCGCGTGTTTCGTGGTGGCGGCTGGTACCCCGGTGCCTCGTGCTGCCGCGTATCGTGGCGGAACCGCAACACGCCGGTGTTCACTGACGCCGACCTGGGGTTGCGCCTTGCCCTTTAACTTGGCGTAGCCAAAAGCACAAATTTCACAGACTAGCTGATGTAGCGAGACCGTCGTTTAATTTGTGAAATTCGTTGTTATGATATGATGCTGGTGCCGTCGATGCCAGCGAACTGTTCGCGCAGCGCGGGCACCTTGTCGGCATCGGCCTCGATAGTCATCGAGCACACGTTGTCAAAGGCCTGCTCAATTACCTTAAGGTCGCTTTTCTTGACCACTTTCATCACATCGTTCATGCTCAAGTAAGGGAAGGTGAATGACAGCCGTGCCTGCTCGTGGCACTCAAGGATTTCGCCCGCCTCGATGGCCAGTTTGGCCGCCTCGCGATAGGCGACAATCAGCCCTGATGTGCCCAGCTTGATGCCGCCAAAATAGCGGATGACCACGATAACGATGTTGGTCAGCTCAAATGAGTTGATCTGCCCCAGGATGGGCTTGCCGGCCGTGCCGCTGGGCTCCCCGTTGTCGCTGCTCAGGTACTCGTTGCGCTCGGTCCCGATCATGTAGGCCCAGCAGCAGTGGCGCGCGTCATGGTACTCGTTGGCATAACGTTTGATGACGGCACGTGCCTCCTCGGCGCTCGACACGGGTTCGGCAAACGCCAGGAAACGAGACATCTTCTCGCGGTAGATACCCTGTGAGACACCCTTCACTGTCTTGTAGAAATCACTCATATTGCGTCACAAAATTACGGAATAATCCACAATTGACCAAACTTCTAGGTCAGCCTGTCAATGTATTGCGAGCCTCAGGCTCGTATATTAGAATCCCAGTTTCTTGCGCACGTCCTTCTTCACCGCCTCCTTGTTAAGGAAGATATAAGTCGTGTTCAGGGCGATGTAGGCCTTGGACATGTACCAGATGCCGGCATACTCGCCTGTCTTGCCCCAAGAGTTCTTCACCATGTAGTACTCGCGGCCGTTCTGATCATGTGCGATGCCGTAGATGAGCATCACGTGGTCGTAGGTCGACTGCCAGTTGTCGAAACGCTCCTGGCGCAGTTCCTGAGAAGGAACCAGCTCGGGGGTTTTGGCACCCAGTTTCTTGAGCGACTCGGCTTGTTCGGCCTTGGTGAGTTTGAGCCAGCGGGCGGCATCGCTGCCCGTCAGGTCATCGGCGTGCTCGATGTCGGCGGCAATGCCCAGGCCTGTGCGGGTGAAACCGTCCTCGCTCACGTCACCGCCCCAGCACACGGTGTAGCCGTTCTTGAGGGCCTCGTCGATAATGGCCATCATTTCGTCGAGGGTGACGTTCCAGCTGGGACGCGGGCGCCACTTGTAAGGTGCCTCGATGACAAACTGCTCGTAGAAAGGGTGATGGGTGAAGCTTGTGATGCTCACATAATCCTTTTTATTGATGCCCAGCATCTTGGCAAACGACTGGGGCGTGTACTGCTTACCCTCGAAGGTGAATTTCTCGGGACACGGGCCCAGATAGGCGTCAAGGATGCCCTGCAAGCCCACTTTCCACTGCGTGGTCAGCTTGGTGCTGTTGCCCTTGGCGATGGATTCCACATAGGGCTCCAGCGTGGCAAAGAACTCGGTGAAGTTGGCCAACGTGTCGCCAATCATCGAACCGGGACGCGCCATAGCCTCCTCGGGGCAGATGCCGTGACGGTCAATGACTTCGAACACATCGTCGGCCGAACCACCCTCCGAGAAACGGCTGTTGCCGTGCATACGCACGTGATATTCAGCACAATCGACATAGTCCTTGCTGGCCACAAACATCTCGCTCAGGTCATACACCTTGCCCGTCTTGCGCAGCAGTTCGGCCTCAATATAGCCGATGGTCGCATAGGACCAGCACGTGCCGCTGCGGTTCTGGTTCTTCACGGGAGTGATGGGGTTTTCCAGCACTGTCGTGAATACAATCTCGTCTGCTGCCTGGCCAGCAAAAGCACAAGCCAGGCACATCATCAAAGCTATAGTGATCTTTTTCATATTATGGTATATTTAGCATCAATGCTCGGCAGAATGGTATTTTCACCACTTCTCGGTAAAACTGGAGCGGCCTTGATAGTCTACAGTTCCTTTTTTCTCAAGCCATTGAATGATGATGTCGCTGGTGGTCATGGCTAAACGCTCTCCCTCGTCCTCGCGGGGAGAGTCGGCAATCGATGCCACATAGTTGTTGGTTACCACACGGTACTTTTTCTTCATGTTGAGTTTCTTGCCGTTAGTGTCAAGAAGCTCCAGTTTCTTGATAGTGGACTTGCTGTCATCGGTATAGGTCACCACAGCGCTGCATCCGCTGGTGACGGGGAAGCGGTTGCGGTCGGCCTTGAAGCATGCGATGAGCATGTCACTGAGCTCTTTGCCGCTCAGGGTCATCACCACAGGGCTGTTCATGAAAGGATCGAGATTGAGGATGTCTTTCACTGTAATGGGGCCTGCCGGGAAGTAGTCATAGCGCACGCCACCATAGTTCTCAAGGGCGATGTCGCAATTGAGTTCCTCGGCCCACGCCTCGCACATCAAAACGCCCAGGGCGTCATAAGTGTTAATGTCGCTTTGGCAATGAGCCACCACACGCTCAAATTCAGGACTGCTCATGAAGTGTTTGAGCAGGACATCGGCGGCCTCGCTGCGGTTCTGGGACTTGTTCAGGTAGATGTTCTTGGCTTTCTTGCTCACCACTTTGCCATCTTCGACCTCCAGGGTTGTGAGGGTGACTCGCGGCAACTGGTATCCATTCTGGGTAATCAAAACGCCGTCGTGAATTTCTCCACCTTCGAGTTGGGTGTGGCTGTGACTGCTGACGATGAGATCATAGTATGGGAATTGCTTGGCCAACTCCACATCAACCTCAAAGCCCACGTGGGTCAGCAAGACATTGACATCGCACTGCTCGGTGAGCCATTTATACTGTGGAATCACTTCCTCGGGTTGCTGGAATGTCAGCCCAGTCACATTTTCGGGGCTCGTGTCGGGGATACCCAGAGTACCCACCTGTGTGATGCCAAGCACGCCAACTTTAACCCCCTTAACGTCAAAGACTTTATAGGGAAGCACTTGAATTCCCGTCTCAGGCGGGCAACTGATGTTGGCGGCAAGGTGTGGGAAATGGGACAACGTTATTACCTGAGCCAGGCCTTCAACTTTGGAGTCATACTCGTGGTTGCCAAGGGCTGACGCGTCAAACCCGATTAGGTTCATCATCGATACCATAGGATAAGACACAGGCTGGTAGAGGTCGTTGTAAGGATTGCCCGTGCGATTATCTCCTCCCGACAACACCAGCAAAAACGGATCAATGGACCGCAGGCTGTCCACGATAGCGGCTAGCTGGGGCATCTTCTCTATCGCCGAGTGCATATCATTGGTTGACAAAATCCTGATGGTCTCACCATGAGCTACGCCACAGACCGAGACCAGTGCTAAAGTCACGATGGATAAGAACAACTTTTTCATAACATTACCGGTTTATAATTCTAATAATCTGATTTTCACTCAGGGGAGCTCCATTGTCTAGTTTATGCCCCCATTTGTCGGTGACTTGTATTGAGGAAATCTTGCTGATGTCCAATCTGTTGCGCACAGCCCAACGAAGGACGGCATCACCGACTGTGGCACCGCTGAAAATCCTGATTTTAGAGTTGTTTACTATTATTGTCATATTCTCGATCTATTTCATGTTATGGTATCTTTAGTTTCGCTCCTGCAAATATACAGCATTCCAACAAAAGATCAAATAACGGAGCCCTAAAATTCCACAATTGCATTGTTATGAATGAGAATTGTAGTAATTTTGCACCCGATTTTGAAAAGAAAGATAATATTTAGTAATATGAAGAATAAGATTTTATTGGCCACACTGGCTATCAGTGCTTTATTGTGTGTTCCTGCTCAGGCTCAGGACGAACCCCGTCATGAATTTAGTGTCAGCTATGGTGTTGTTCCCAACAGCATTTGGTTAGATATCACGAGTGATGTCATTGGCTCTTTGTTTGGCGCCACCTATGACCACAGTGGTCTCACTGGCCCCATCGGTTTAGAGTATTACTATCGTACCAGCTCCCTGATCGCAGTGGGTGCCGTTGCCACTTTCACACAGCATACCGAAGAGGAAAAGCTCAAGAGCGAAATCACCAGAACCAGTAAGAATTCCTACTTCACCCTCATGCCGTCGATAAAATTCAACTGGCTGCGCCGTTCCAACTGGGGGATGTATACCAAGGTTGCCGCCGGTGCATCGCTGCGCCACAGCTCCCTCCAGAATAAAAATGACCTCACTGCTAAGAAAACCACCGATAATACTGTGTTCTTCAACTTCCAGGTTTCGGCTCTTGGCATCGAGGCTGGTACCGAAAATGTGCGCGCTTTTGCCGAACTGGGTGTCGGTGAGCAGGGTGTAGGCCTGGCCGGTGTACGCTTCAGGTTCTAACAGCAGCACTCCTATCAACCAAACAATGTGGCCAAAGGCAACCCTTTGGCCACATTTGTTGTCAATATATTCGGCTCTCGCATCGTGTCAACTGGATGCGAACTGGAGCAGGTTTAATTTGATATAACGGTTTTTGTCGAGCTCACCTTTGGTTTAGTCTTGATTATTCTCGGGTTAATCTACCCATGCGGGATTTTTTTGATATTTTATGCAAGATGTAGTGTCTAATAGGTAAAGAAACCCTAATTTTGTATCATCAGCCTTGATTTTGGTCTTGGCACAAAAATGACTCAATATGAGAACGCTTAAACTAATATCGGTCTTAACCGTAATGGCGAGTTCACTTCTCCCTTCTTGCATGCTGCTCGAACCCAGTCCGCTGTATTCACCAAGCTCATTCAGTTATTATGATGATGGAGACAATGATGCCCCCGTTCTGGATGACACCTACTGCCGGGAGTGTCCTTGTGGGCATTATGAAAGAATCTGCTTTCATATAAATTCTGTTTGCCGTTGTGGTCATTCCAGGCAATCGCATTCGAGTGCTGCGCATCTTGCACAGGCCCCCATTTCTCCACTTACGGTGGACAATCAGTATGGATTTTCGGTTTTTGTTCCGGCTGAGAATCTCATTGCCGCCTATAAGGAGGCAGTTGAGCTAGACCCCAACAAGGGCAACCCAGATGCGATTCAGAAAAATGAAGTCTACAGTAATGTATTATACATTCCTGCTGAAGGCGGTTCATACGAATTTGAGTATCTGAATGAATCGTTTCACATCGAGAGTGTTTATGACTCGTCTATTCCGCGCGTTCACTCTCCGTTTTCTACACGTCTGTTTAAATCCGTTAACTCGTTGAGTTATAATGGTCCATATTATAGAATCTCTTGTAATATGGGTACGAGCACATGGAAAATTGTAGTCGACCCGATGATGCAAACCCTCGAGCCTGAAACGAGAAGTATCTACGTGCTAATGTGGACCCCATCCCACAATTATAAGTTCGTTTTCCACGTTGAACAGAGCAATTTTGAATA
>JAEEGH010004471.1_pt1 | contig 35850 bp, 20 predicted proteins | sample 9134181 | NCBI WGS metagenome assembly JAEEGH01 (sample SAMN16246544, study PRJNA631951) | gut metagenome | biome: gut microbiome; feature: rumen; material: DP-attached | host: Bos | place: Iran: Karaj | collected 2018-10
TATACAACAACCCCGGACGAAGGACGAATCAAATCCGGTCCTAGCAGATACATACGTCTTATTCCCGATTGTCTTAGAGACACGGATGGATTTAGGCAGCGAGATGTTGACCCACAAAAATTTCGTCATAAAATTCAAAAAAGCAAAGCTACTCAGAAGATCTCAATCAAAAAAGAACCTCCAGCAGAGAATATTGTTCCGGCCCGAAGAAATGTCCACCACCCTAAATACGGCTTAGGTGTTATTGTCAATGAAACTGACAGTATGATAACTGTAGTCTTTGATGGATATGGGGAAAAGGAGTTCTCAAAAGCTTTTTCGGTACTTAAAAATGTTGGAGTGATAGAAGATAATCCATCATTAATGAAAAGGCCTGGCGAGCATGTAGCTGAGACAACGGTTAGCAAGCAGGAAGTGAGCGCCTCTCGCTCAACAGAAATAAAGAGAATAGAATATAAGCCTGATCGGAAAGCCGATTCAAATATAAAATCTCATATTGTTGATGAGTCCAATTCTGTTATTTCTGATTCGGACGAAAAAACAAGCAAGAGCGAAACTCATCATTCTTCAGAGAAGAAAAAATCATTCTTATCAAAACTTATTGATATGTTTTCCTAAAAGTTGATCCAAACTAAAGACATATTTGATCTTAAAGGCGTCTTCAAATACTTATCAAAACCTCGTCACCGCTCCAGATCCCTTCCAAACAAAGAAAGAAAAAACACTAAAACAGCTAGCGGAGCAAAAAAGCATGGCGTAAACCATGCTTTTTTCTCCCCTTATTTCTAGCCCGCTATCGCTTTTCCTAGCATACGCTACCAATTCCACTAGCATTACATTAATTTTGATAGTCAAATACACAAATCTTACTAGAAAAAACCACCATTTTTCTAGTGAAATCTGTTTTAATTTATAGCGTCATTATCGACATCGTTCAAAGAAACATCGCCTTCATTAATTGGTTTCAGGCCAAATAAAAGTTCATCTTCGTCAATATTATATTTTTTAAAGAGCCTCTTTAAGACAGACATTTTATTCCAGTTACTACTCTCCGAAGGACGATAATAGAGGTCATCTGCTAGTTTGTGATACCCAGAGGCCTCTGTTTTTCTAAACCAAACAAGCCCATTATCAGTAGTTTCTTCATATAAAATAGCTGCGTTAATTTCTAAAAGCTTCTTAACTACTTCCCACATCATTTCACTCCAGTTAGAAACATCTTTACGTTCTCCCTGAAAAATAAAATACTGAATGCCTCTATTTGTTGTAACGCTATTGTCCTCGGAAAGCGAAACAATTTCATCTTCTTCTTGATCAGGGGTAAAGGATGTTTCAGGATATTTCCATATCTCTAAAGCCATTTTAGACAATTTTTCTTTACGTAGATTCAATTCTTCTTCATCCCATTTTTCAAATTGAGAGATGAAATGATTTAATCTTATACCACTTTCACGAAAACCTTTCTCCATCCTTTTCTTCTCTTGGAAAGTTTTGTTGCTATATTTAGAATTATAGCCAGTAAGCGTTAAGTTAGAGATTGTATGAAGCCACCGTTCTTGTATCTTCTCCCAATCATCACCAAGTGCTGTTTTCCACTCTGCGCTCAGAGTCTGAGGCATAATATGCTCAATTGTGAGAATACCCTTCTCGATGTTACCAACCACATCATTCTTCTCAGCACTAGAACCATTCTCAAGACGTTCAAAGATATATTCCTTGTTCTTTGCTCGCATTGAATAAACATTTTTAGTGACAAACCCATTTATAAACTCATCATTCTTCGGGAAAGCACTTGATAGCCTTCTGTTCTCTAAAAGATACGTCACAATTGATGAATAAGAATTATGATCATTCTTGTGCTTTAAGACGGAATTGTGTAGTGTTGCAAAAATTTTATTTAAGGCGTTCGTTGGCAAATCACAAATTAGCCGGCGAAAAATGAATGTTTCAACGCAAGAAAATACATTATATATTTCCTTGCTATCCATATTTGTTTCCTTCGCATAAGCTATAAATGCCATAAAGAAGGGGTAAGCAACAGTCATGTCTAAAAGCTCTAGGCGTTTTGCAACTTCGTTGGCATCTTTATCTCCAACGTTGAAGGTCACTATATCCTGATACGCAAGAGCATAGATCAGCATATTCTGAAGGATAGCTTCAATATCTCCACGGCCCTTTGTATATTTTTTAAAAGCTTGATAAATTCCTTTTAATGTAGGAATCTCTCCTGTCTTGATTGTTAGAAAATTACGCACAAAACCATCAAGTTCATACTTGCAACATTTTTCTATCTTATTCCAATACTGGTCGTAATATCTTTCCTGAACATCAGGTGCCAAATTCATTAGTACGAAATTCCTGATTTTATCAGATTCTGTCAATTCAAGTCCTGTTGAATTAAGACTTTCAAAAATAAGTTGCGGATTATCTCCATGCTGAGGTTCTAGTTCAATGTCAATAATCTCTAGACGTTTGACAGCATCGAATAATTCATCAACTGTAAGTTCTTTAATTCTGACAATTCGATCGTAAAAATATTTGTAATTAAAAGTAACTTTTGATTCAGAAATATATTCGGATTCATCTTTGTATATAAGACGGTCAAAAGCCTCGCAATCATCGCGAAATGGTTTCAAACGAACCTTACGTTCTGTTTGGTCATATTTATCAACAAGATAATCGTAAATGCGCTGTTGCAAAGTTCCGTCAGAAGTTGTCACAACTCCTTTTTTGAGCGCATTGATTATAGCAATAAGAATGAGAGATACCGTGGTAATGCGTTGTTGACCGTCAATTAAAACAACTTCGTCCCTGCTGTGGGCGTAAGAAACAATGCTTCCAAAGAAATGTGTTTCTTTCCCTTCTTTTATTACACTAACTAGATCGTCAAATAACTGCTTACAGTTTTCCTTCTTCCAGTCGTAGTTTCTCTGATATACCGGAATGATGAATCGCTTCTGCGACCCATCCAGAAATTTCATTAAGTAAGATGCTGTTCCTTTCATTGTATCCGCCGTTTTTGGTTTTTATAAGGAAGATTTATTGTTGTTGTCAATTTTAGCATTTTCAACCCGAAAGAGGAACTGAGATTTTCATGGTAGCGGTCTTTTTTTCGTGCCTCGCCGCATGCATCAAAATACTCAAATATTGCTCTGCCAGCCATTAAATACTATTTATTTCTCTAGCATAGACTATAGATTTAAATGGTATTCTCCAATATTATAAACGCGGTGCTTGTTTAGAAAGTGCTTTAAATGTCGGTATTTTGTGACACGAAACACTCTTCCGTTCAAGCGAAGATAATAGTATAATGGAAAGCAAGGAATGATATTTGTTAACGTCATTAATCAATATTGAGGGAAACGACTATGGCACTCAAAAATATGAATAATGCAAAAGAAGCCAAAAAAGATGAATGGTATACCCAACTGGAAGATATAGAAAATGAAATGCGACACTACAGAATGCATTTTAGAGGAAAAACAGTCTTATGTAATTGCGATGATCCATACGAAAGCAATTTTTTTAAATACTTTGCTATGAACTTCAATATACTGGGCCTAAAAAAACTAATATGTACTAGCTATGCCGGATCTACTATTACTTATACGCAACTTTCGTTGTTTGATAGTATTAAATTATCCAAAAACGCAGAAAAATCGCCGTATGTAATTGAAATTACAAATGTTGAAGATTATAACGGAGATGGTGCAATTGATCTTGACGATGTAGAGATCTTGCTAAAATCCAAAGAGGGAGGTCCCAAAAAATTAAAAGGCGATGGTGATTTTCGATCTGAAGAATGTCAACGATATCTCAAAGAAGCAGACATTGTTGTTACCAACCCCCCATTCAGCCTCTTTAGAGAGTATATGAATGAAATATTTACACACGAAAAGAAATTTATTTTAATGTGTAGGATGTCATGCTTACATTATAAAGAAATATTTCCTGCATTTAAGGAAAACAAAATTTGGATTGGGTATGGTTTTAACTTATCTGTTGTATACAAAACACCTTATAGTAATGACGTTGAAGCCAATAAAACTTTTGTAAAAAGCAAGGGGTACAATCCAGAAGAAGGATATATAAAAGTTCCAGGTATATGCTGGATAACGAATCTTGATATCGCTAAAAGACATGAAGAAATTATTCTTTACCGAGAATACTCTCAAAAAGATTATCCTAGTTATTTAAATTTTAATGGTATAGATGTAAATAAAATTAGCGAAATACCATACAATTACTACGGCTATATTGGAGTACCGGACACTTTTTTAGAAAAATATAATCCTGAACAGTTTGAAATATGTGGTTTGAGTACTGGCGATGCAGCAAAAGAGATTGGTGTTAGAAAAAACTATCGCGGAAGAACTGATTTATCATTCATGAACAACGGGAAACCATCTTGTCCATTCTCAAGGATCATCATAAGAAGGAGAAAAAAACATGAAGATTGAAGAACATGAAGTTACAATTAGAGATTTGATTGACGGGTATGTAGACAACCAAGAAAATGGTGTCTTTGGATATCATGGCAAGTTAAACATTAGGCCAGCTTATCAAAGAGAACTTGTTTATTCTGATGATAAACAAAAAGATGTTATCTATTCGATTCTAAACAATTTTCCTCTCAATGTAATGTATTTCATGGAAAATGAGGATGACACTTTTGAACTTCTAGATGGGCAGCAACGCACTCTTTCTATTTGCCGATTTTGTGATGGACAGTATTCTATTATGATAAACGGACATCCAAAAGTATTTCGCAATCTCGGTATAGCAAAACAAGAGGAAATTAAAAATTATCCTATAAAGGTTTATTTCTGCAAAGGAACTGTAGAAGAACGAAAAAAATGGTTTGAAATAATCAATTTCAAAGGAGAGGCTCTTACTAGGCAGGAACTCCTTAATGCCATTTATTCTGGGCCGTGGGTAACGGATGCGAAACGATATTTTAGCAAGACCGGATGTCCTGCCTATAGAATGGCTACCGATTACCTTTATAACAAATCCGCAATTCGTCAGGAAATACTTGAAACAGCGCTTAAATGGATAGCCAACAGGGATGAAATTAATTATGAAGAATATATGAATCAACATCAAGATTTTGATAATGCGGAAGAGCTTTGGAACTATTTCAAATCTGTAATTGATTGGGTTAAAGAGACATTTGGGTGTCCGGAAAACTATAGAAACGCAATGAAAAAAGTTGAATGGGGCATTCTCTATAACAAATTTCATAAAAACAAATATGACCCTGTAATTATGGAAGAAAAGGTAAATGCTCTAATTAACGATTATGAAGTAACTCGAGATCATGGAGTCTATGAATTCGTTTTTGACGGGGATCATAGACATTTAAATTTAAGAACATTTGACGAAAGAACCAAAAGGATTGCATATAAAAAACAAAATGGAATCTGCCCCATATGTGGAGAGCATTTTGATTATAGTGAAATGCAGGGCGATCATTGGATCCCATGGTCAAAAGGCGGAACAACGGTTCCTGAAAACTGTAAAATGCTTTGTGTACCCTGCAATATCCAAAAATCAAACCAACAGGTAGAAGAAATTCGCTTGAAAGCATATCTTGATGTTTAGCCTTCTTGGAATATAGCATAATATATGAATAACAGTTCTGACTGCCTTTGGCACTATTGCTCAATTGATACGCTTTTTTTGATACTCAAAAGCGGGAAAATCCTTTTCAATGATGTTACGAATTTGGGAGATTCTGAAGAAGTTAATCTTGCGAAAAGAGAGTTTCTATCCTTGTTGCAAAAGGATATAAGCGCAATGATTAAAGTTGGAGATGATGATTCCAGAGATTTTATGGAAGTCATGTCAAGCAAGGATATTGTCGACAAATTATCAAGCGAGAAAATATGTTGGACTTTTTGCATGGCAAATTCAGATAATATCGATTTTCATTGGGACCTTCACGCCGATGATGGTAAAGGAGCAGCCATCGGATTTTCGCCCTATGCTTTGTCTAATAGCGTTACATCATACTCAGAACTAAGAAAAATTATTTATGATCAGAAATTAATAAACAAGAAATTGCTAGAAAAGTTTGATAAGGTCAAGCTACTCGTTAAAAGGGCGTATAATAAATATGCAAGCATTAAACGAAGTCTTCCTGAAAGTGTTGAAGTTTCTCAAGAAGCTCTTGATTCAATCACTTTGGAATGTTATTCCAAAATCATAAATTTAATATTACCTGTTTTTGTTTCGTTCAAAGGGGAACATTTTTCAGAAGAAAAAGAAACTAGGTTAATAATTACTGCACCAAATTTAAAAAACTATTTGAACTCTCGAGGCGTTTTTCTATACAAAGAGGAAGAAATGAAGAAAAAATGGCTTCTTCCTTTTAGCGTTAAAGATTCTGTAAAGGCCATCACTTTGGGAACTAATTGTATATATGATGAAGCCACATTTAAAATTGAATTAAAAAGGTTTCTAAGTGATGAAATAATTAGCAAGATAACTATTAAAAAACATAGTGGCAATGAAGATTCAAACTGAAGATGTTTTGTTAGATATCATTGATGTCTTCTCGCCTATCGCTAGTGAAAAATATAGCGAAGATAGGAAAGATGGCGAACAAATTGAAAGATTGATCAGTAAAATTATTCAGATGGCTGGGTATGTTCCCGCTGGATATGATGATTGTTATGAGATTGATGGAAGAGCGGTTGTAGCATGGTCGCTAGAAAAAGAAATAGCGATAACTTATGATGGACTGGAAGCAAGATGTCATAAGTTGAGCAAGGAAGAAATGGGAAGAGTTTTTGGAAAAAACTAGTAAAAAAGATAGAACTTGTAATCATTTAGCGTAGGAGGTAACTATGCGTGATATTGAAGTGTCCTGGGTTGAGTTGGCTGGTCCGAAGGCGAAGGATCCGGATGAGATCGTTTTGCTGGGAGGGACGTATGGAGGTAGGGGTTGGAGCATGCGGCCTGAGGCGATGGCTATGGCGATCGACCGGGGGCTGTATAGCTTTTACGCGGTCGTGTTTGAGGAGGTGCTGCCGGTGGTTTTGGTTAGGAACGCGGCTGGGAAAGTGTGTGGGATAGGGACGAGCAAGGATGTGGGGCCGCTTAGGCTGCTGCTGACGCTGGCTAGGAGTGGGAATGAGAAGAGTGGAGAGGGGAAGAGCGTGACGGTGACTAAGACTCGGAATATCGGCGCGCGGGCGAAAAAGACCGTGGCGGTCAAGAGCTCGAAGTGAGCATTTGGGGGAGCCCCGCTTGGCGGGGCTTTTTGTTTTTGTGCGGAAGGGGGGTGAGATATGGTAAAATATCTTTTTAAACTAAAAAATAAAATGAGGATGTTTTTTATGCGTTATATCCCCCTGATGCTGGTTGTGCTGCTCTTTGGCTGCGCCAAGGAGGAGGCTGTCGTTACGAAAGAGAAGCCTGTTGTGAGAGTCGTGTGCGCTACTGTCGCGCGACGGGACTTCGTTTATAAGATCAATCTGCTGTCGACCTTGAAAGCGAGCGATTACGCTATTACGTGCGCAAGGGCGACGGGGAATCTTGACGAAGTGTGGGTGGTAAAGGGTACGCCGACGGTCAAGGGTGAGACGAAGCTCTTCCAGATCGACAAGGAGAACGCGGAAAGGTCCGTCATAGTGGCGGATCAGGATCTGAACGTGGCGAAGAGCTCTTTGGATGTGGCACGGGCTAATTTGGAGCAGGTGAAGGCGGATTTCCATGTGGATGAGCTGAATTACGAGCGGTATAAGGTGTTGCTGGAGAAAGCCGTGGTGCCCATAGAGCAGTACCAGGATTATGAGGCATCGTATTTGAAGAGCAAAGCTAATGTGGCTGTGGCGGAAGCGAACATAAAGCTGTCGGAGGATAAGGTAAAGCAGGCGGAGGCCGCTTTAGGGATCGCCAAGAAGAATCTTGAGGATACGGTGTCATTGGCGCCGTATACCGGATATGTCGTGTGGTGCAATTATCTGGCGGGCGACTTCGTAGGAGTGGGAAGCCAGGTGTGTATGGTGGCCGATACGTACCATCTTGAAATGTGGGCGGCCGTGCCGGCGGTGTATTATTCTTTGATCACGGCTGGCAAGACCGAATTTACGGTCTACTATAAGGGCGAGAAAGTCGGGACGTATCCCATCGCGATGAAAGCCCCGACGATCGACGAGAAGCTTAGGACCTTCGACATAAAGGGGTATTTGAATAACGAGGACGGGAATTTGGTGCCGGGAACGCTGACGCAGGTCGAAATTGAGCTGCAGAGCAAGAACGGTCTGGCGGTGCCGCTGGCGTCGGTCCTGCACAGGCGCGACAACGATGTTATTTATGTGTTGGGCTCCGATGGAAAAACCGTTCGTGAGGTGCCGGTGGTGAAAGGACCGGATACCGAAGGGATGATCGAAGTGTCGTCGCCTGACATCAAGGAAGGCATGAAAGTGCTGGTGGAAGGACAGTCGCAGATCTCGGACGGGGATGTCGTCGAGGTAATGAGCAAGTAAGGGTTTGTTGTTATGTTTTTGTCAGACGCTTCTACTAAAAGGCCTGTAGCGATATCCTGCTTGCTGATAGCGCTGGTGGCGCTGGGCTTGAACGCCTATAGGAAGATCTCTTTGGAACTGCTGCCGCAGATGGATATCCCGTACGTGACGGTCTCGACGACCTGGCTGGGCGCGACGCCGTCGGATATCGAAAAAGACATAGCGAAACGTATTGAAGACGCCGTGGCCGGCGTGGACGGGCTTAAGCACATCGAGTGCTCCTGTATGGAGAATCTGTGCTATATCTCGCTGGAATTCAACCTGGACGTGGACGTCGACGTTGCCGCGGTGGACGTTAGGGAAAAGCTCGACACTATAATGGACGACCTGCCGTCGGACGCCGACCGGCCAATCGTCCAGAAGTTCAACATTAACTCCACAGCCGTGGCGAACGTCTTCATTACGGGCTCGGCGGACGTGGACGACATGTACGACTACGCGGACAACGAGCTGGGCGACCAGTTCGCGGCGCTGGGCGGCGTGTCGGACGTGACGCTGGTGGGCGGCAACGAGCGGGAAGTGCACGTTGAGATCGACCGCGAGAAGCTCGCGGAAGCGAACCTGACCACCGGGCAATTGGTGCAGAAACTGCAGGACGAGATCCTTAACCTGCCCTCCGGGCGCGTTAGGGAAAACGGGATGGAATTCTCCGTAAGGTTCGACGCGGAATACGACACCGCGGAAGAGATCGCCAATCTTGAAGTCGCGAACAACAACGGGCAGAGGATCTGCTTAAGAGACTTGGGCAGGGTCTTCATGAGCGTGGAGGAAGTCAGGCAGAGAGCTACCTTAAACGGCAGGCCGGGCGTGTTGATGAAGATCGTCAAGAAGTCCGAAGCGAACACGGTCAAGGTAGTGAAGCTCATAAGGGAGTGCTTCGAGGATCGCAAGGAACACATGCCGGAGGGCATGGAGCTCGTGTGGGTCTCCGACGACGCCAATATCGTCTCCTCGATGGTCAAAGGCGGCGTATCCGACATCATGAGCAGTATCGTGCTGTGCGCCATCATCCTTATCCTGTTCTTGGCGAACTTTAGGACGGCCGTGGTGGCGGGCGTGGCTATGCCGCTGACCGTTATCATAAGTCTGTTCTTCATTTACCTGACCGGCAACTCGCTGAATACGGCGACGCTTCTGGCTTTAGGTTTGTCGACGGGCGTTCTGGTCTCGAACTCCATCGTCGTATTGCAATCTATCGTCAAGCGCTTCCCGGATTTCGACGATCCCTGGGAAGCCGCCAGGGTCGGAACTGGCGACGTGGCGGTGGCGGTTCTGGCCTCCGCCGGCACCAACGTCGTCGTTATGATACCTATTTCCATGATGACATCCATCGTGGGATTGTTCTTTAGGCCGTTCGCCATGGCGACCCTTATTATCAACCTTGCCTCCATCTTTATCAGCTTTACCTTAACGCCGATACTGTGCGCCCTTTTCATGAAGAAAAAGGACACGGGCCTCGGCAAGGCTTTTGAGAATCTGGTGGTTGGGCTGCAGCAAAGCTTGGCGGAAACGTACGCCCGTTTCGTGGAGCTTTTGTCGCGCTCCAAGATCCTGACGGTCGTCATAGTTCTGGTCTGCCTTTTACTGCTTCTGCAGTCCCTGTCCCTCTTCGACAAGATCGGCTTCATCTTCACCGAACCAATCGACTTGGCGCGCGTCTGCGTAAAGATCGAGTATCCGACCTACTACAACCTCGAGCATACCACCGAAAGGATTATCGCGATCGAATCGAAGCTGACGGACTTTTCCGACCTCGATTATTCGATGGTGACGATAGGCAAGGTGGACGGCGACATCCAGGAAGCTACGGAAGGCGTCTTCTTAGGCCAGATCCAGCTCTTCTTCAAGGACAAGACGCAAAGAAAGTGGAGCCTCTTCGACAGGCTTGACGAGATCAGGGAACGCTTGAAAGACGAGACCGACTGTATTCTGACCATCTCTATTCTGGACGCCATGGGCAACCAGCAGCTGCCGCTGAATCTGATCGTCCGAGGCCCCGACCTTGATATGCTGAACAAGATCGGGCTTAGGGCCCAGGAAGTCTTGGATACCGACCCGAACATCACTACGACCGACACGTCGGTAAGGGACGGCAAAGAGGAAGTAAAGATAACCCCCAACCGCGCCATCATGTCCGACTACGGACTGACGGCCCAGGAATTGGGTCTGTGCCTTAGGGCCAACATCGACGGCATCGAGGCCGCGGACTTCAGGAAAGGCGACCGCACCTACGACATCAGGGTAAAATACAAGGAGATCCCTGGCAAGAACCAGGTGAAAGACTTCACTATCCCCGCCGGCGGCAAGATCGTTATGCTGGAGACCGTCGCGGACATTCAGGACTCCTACCAGCCTAGCAAAGTCTACAGGCGCGACAAGAGCAGAGCCGTTTCCGTCATCGCCGACTTAACGGAAGGCGGGTCTCTTAGCAAGGCAATGGACAACGTCAATAACGTCCTGAAGAAAGAGCAGCTTTTGTCGGCGAACTACTCTTCCGAGTCAGCCGGTGACTCGGAATTCATGGACGAGGCGATTCCCGACTTTATTGAAGCGGCCATCATGGCGGTCTTTTTGACCTTCCTGACGCTGGCGGCTATTCTGGAATCCTTCACGAGCCCCATTTACATCCTAACGACCCTGCCTTTGGGATTGGTGGGCGTCATGTGGTCTTTGTTCATCACCGGGCACCAGGTCTCCATCTTCGTATTGCTGGGCGTCGTTACGCTGATCGGCGTGGTCGTCAACGCGGCCGTGCTGTTCATCGACTGCGCGAACCAGACTATGCTGTCGCAGGGCGTCAGTAAACGCGAAGCCATGCTGTTCGCGCTGCGTGACCAGTTCACGCCGGTCATGATGGTGACCTGCGCCAGCGCCATCGGCATGCTGCCCATGGCTCTGGCAAAAGGCATAGCCGGCGAACTGCGCGTCTCTATCGGCATTATTTCCGTGGGCGGCGTGACCTTCTCCGGCATCGTCATGATGGTGGTGCTGCCCCTGGTCTATCTCTTGTTCGCGTCGGATAAAAAGACAACCGCAAAATATTAAAGCAAGGCATTTTTATGAGAATCGCATTTCATGAGCTGAATTACCCCGAAGGCAAAGTAAAATACAACGACGAAAGGCTCCTGGCGCTCCAGGAAAAGTTCAAGCCGGACAAATACTCGCCCTTCTTCGCCGAGCTGCACAAGGACGAATTCGTGCACGCGGACGCCATCATAATCCTTGAGGACGCCCTTTTGGACCTCCTCATCGAGGATATGGAGAAGATCGAGACGAGGCTTGAGCGGGCCGAGAGCGCCGAGGAGAAGGCGCTTTTGGAAAAATGCCGCGACATCCTAAACGAGGAGAAGCCGCTTTGCGACGCCGAGTTCACGGACGCCGAAAAAGAGATCCTGACGGTTTTGGCTTTCCTTTCGTACAAGCCTGTGGTGGTCGTAAAGGAAGCCCCGGACGTCAACGACGCCATCAAGCTCTGCCTTGAGAAAGCGAAAGTGATGTTCTTCTACACCGCCGGCAAAAAGGAAGTGCACGCCTGGCCCGTGCCTTTAGGCTCCGACGCCGTCACCTGCGCCGGGAAGATCCACTCCGACCTGGCCAGAGGCTTCATAAAAGCCGACGTAGTTTCTTTCGAGGACTTCATGACGGTCTTCAATATGTCCGAGGCCCAGAAGAAAGGGCTGGTGAAACTGGTCGACAAAAATTATATAATTGAGGATGGAAGCATCATAGAGATACGCTTCAACGTCTGATATCCCCCACCCGCCACCCCAAAATATGCGACGATTTGCCATAATGCTGTTATTCGCCGCTTTTATAGCGAGCAGCGCCCAGGCCAAGCACGATTGGACCGTGCATCCTGAACAGACGCAGAGCAAGTTCGTCTCGAACCTTAAGGGCTGGGTAGTGGGGATGACCGTCGTGACGAACTTCAACACCATCCCGCCCTCCGGGATCTATTACCCCGGCATCAAGCTCTTCACAAACCTAGTCAGCCGGGGCGCCAAGCTTGTCTGCTACAACATGTGGGAAGGCCCGGAAGTCGGAATGGACGCCGAACTGCCCTTCGACGTCAAAAAGAACGCCTGGTACTACAAGGACGAGGACGAGCCCGTCGTCAAATACATCCCGGACAAAAGGAAGTTCAGCTACTCCTTCCCCCAGAAAGAGTATTCGGAGCTGGACTACTGCCTCATTTATAACGACACCATCTATCCCGTCAACGTAAGCGCCATAACGAGCAAGCTGACCTACAAGTCCACCTTGGCGGAACCTTTTTCCGAGGGCTACGACATCGTTGACGACGAGATGAACATGGGGCTCTACTCCAACCAGACCAACGGCTGGTTCATCGCCGATCCGGTAGATCTAATGACCGCCAACAACATCGTCTACAAAGGCGGGGAAACGCTGACCAACGGCTGCAAGGTGAAAGTGACCTTCAACGCCAAAAGCTGGACCATGAACTATAAGATCACGGACCCGGCGGGACAGTGGGTCGTCCCAGGCAGCAACCGGGAGCTGGGCGTCAAGTGGCTGAAAATAGACGGCAGGGAAATAAAGGACGGCATGAGCGGGGAGAATTTCCTCTTCACCAACGACGTCCTTGTTTTGTACAACTGCCGCGGCAGCAAAATAGAATTCAAGGGCGGGCTTGACATCATGTGCCCCTACGGCTCGACCAACGTCTTCGACAGCCTTGAGCACTCGCTTTGGGGCAACTACGGCTTCTGCAATTTTTTGGGCTACGGCAGAGTGGTCTTCCGCGGACCGGAGACCGCCCTTAAACTGAGGGACTGCGCCATGCTCCTTAACGAAGTGGAAAGCTTCAACGCGGACGACATGCCGGAAGTCATAGTGGACAACGAATACTACATCTCCGCGCCCTTCGAGCTCTTGATAGACGGCAAGAACGCGCGTGTGCATAAGCAAGGCAAGGGCTGGAAATACAGGCACGGCTCCCTTTACCTCGATAATTTCCAGGGCACCAACATCTACTGCGACGGCTACCTCAAGGTCTATTTGGAGCCTGGTTCCAAAAACCGCGTAATAGGCGGCATCGACTCCGGCTACGGCAGCCTCCGCTTCTTCGGCAACACCAACGCGACTCTAACCGTCGGCGCCTTCGACCACTCTTTCGGCGATCTCTCCTTCTCCAACATAACGCTCACCGTCAAAAACGAATCCGGCAGCACGGACTTCTCGGTCTTCTCCGGGAACATCTACGCCTTTGACTCGAAAATAACGGTCGCGCCCGCGGAAGAACATTCCGCCATGCTCTACGTCGCCAGCGGCAGCGTAGTTTTGACCAACAGCGCGCTCGTCGTCACCGCCAACGACGACCTTGCCGTGATGACGGACGGCAGCCTTCAGCTCGTGAACTCCACCCTCTCTTCCGACGGCACGCTGGAGATAAGCGAAAACGCCAAGCTGTTCGCTTCAAAAGTCTCGGTCGGGAACGCCGGCGATCATTCCCTGCGCGTCTTCGGGAATTTTCTGTCAACGGGGTCGGAATTGGATCTCGGCACGCTCCTTGACGTTTACGGGACCGCCGAATTTTACAACGGAACCGCAAGCGTTTCCCCCGACGGCTTCGGCGACGCTCTGTCCGTCCAGGGAATAGCGCAGGCCACCAACGCCGTGATAAACGTGACCGGCTGCGCCTACTTCATGACCAACGTCGTCGTTAAGCAATGCGGCTTTACGATCTCGTCTGACTGCACCAACGCCTTCTTCTGCGAGAATTCCCTTTATATGACCGATTCGGTGCTCTCCGCCGAAAGTTTGGCGGACACCGTCGTCTGCCAAAACTTCCAAGCCTGCGACAGCGCCGCCGAATTGAAGACCTCGGGCGGCGCCCCGGGCCTTGTTTCCGAGAACGTCCTGCTGCAAGGCGAAAAGACTTTGGTGAGAGGCTGCCTTGAATGCGCCAATTTCCTCATGTCCGGCGGCATCCTTTATTCCGAGGGGAACGTCGCCCTAGCGGCGTCCCAAAGCGTCGAATTCAAGGGCGGCCGGGCAAAATTGGTCGGCGAAACGGAAGCCCTCTCCTGCCCGGAAGCGGTGACGCTATCCGACGGGACGAAAGAAGACCTCGGCGGCTGCCGCCTCATCGAGATAGAAGACGGGCTGGTGAGGATAAAAGAATGAGCCGGGCGACCTTCCTTTCTTGGGCCGCCTCGCTGGCGGCCCTTTTGCTTTTCGGCTGCGCCTCGACAGAGGCGCCTCCGCCGGGCGTTACATTGCCCCAGGTCGCCATCGACGCTTATATGGAAAGCGAAGCCAAGGCGAAAGAAACCAAGCGCCTCTCAGAAGAAGAGCAGCGCAAGGTCGCGCCCGCCGAGCTCGAGCAAATGACCGAGCCCGAACCGCCCCCTCCCACTCCGCCGCCTCAGCCAACAGTCAAAAAAGGCTCCGGCCCCGCTTCCATCCCCATCATCATGTACCACCAGGTCCGCAACGACAAGTCCGGCGACATGATCATCTCGAAAGCGAAGCTCGAGGAAGAGCTCTCCTACCTTAAGCGGGAAGGCTACTACTCCATCTCGCCAAGCGAGTGGCTCGACTACTGCGACGGCAGAATAGGCCTTCCCCCAAAGTGCGTCATCCTTACCTTCGACGACGGCTGGAAATCGCAGTACCAGAACGCCGTTCCGCTTTTGGAAAAATACGGCTTCCGGGGCGTCTTCTACGTCTATCCCGACTTCGTCGGCGGCTCCGCCGCCATGAACTGGAAGCAGATCCAATCCCTGGCGAAAAGAGGGCATACCGTCGGCTGCCACTCCATGACGCACCCGAAACTAACTCCGGACAAGAACGAGAGCGACCGCAACTACAAGGCCCGCATAAAAGAAGAGATCGCGGACTCCAAAAAGGTCATAGAGGAAAAGACCGGAATAAACGTAACTGACTTCTGCTTCCCTTACGGCTACTACAGCGAGGACTGCTTCAAGCTCCTCGATAAAGCCGGCTATGAGACCGCTACGACCGTCAACGCCGGGCAGAACTCGAAAGACGCCGATCCCTTCATCCTCTCCCGCTACCAGGTCAACCAAAGCACCTCGCTTTCCACCTTCGCCTCCTGGCTCACCGAACCCTGCGCCGAGGCTTACCTTGAACGCCCGGGCGACGGCGCCCGGACCAAAAAGGGAGCGGAATGCCGCCTCACCCTCAGCAACGAAATGCTCCAGGCCTGGCGCCAGGGCGGGGAAATGACCATCCGCTGCAACCACGAGCATCCCCAGTTCCGCCAGGACGGCAACACGCTCATCTTCCAGGCTCCCAAGGACGACGTCCACGTCACCTGCGCCATAAAAATTAAAGCCCGGGACGGCCGGACCTACCGCCGCTCCTTCTTCTTCACGCAGGGTAAATAAGATGACCCCGGAACGCTTGGAAAAAATAAAAGCCGTCCTCGACAAAAGGACCGACTACTGCGTTCCCGTCCTGGACAACGTTTACGACCCTTATAACTTCGCGGCGGTACTTAGAAGCTGCGAAGCCTTCGGCCTCCAGGAAGTCCACATCATCACCACCAGCGAAAAATTCGAGCTGGAAAGAAAGATCTCCAAAGGCTGCGAGCGCTGGCTCGACCTCAAATTCTGGCACTCGCACAAGGAGTGCTTCGACTTTCTCCGATCTGAAGGCCGCCTTGTCGTCGCCACCGCCCTCCCGAAGGACGGGGAACCCGCCGTGCCCCTTCCCGACCTCCCCCTCGACAAGCCCATCGCCCTCATTTTCGGCAACGAGCACCGGGGCGTAGGGGAGGAATCCTTAGCTGAATGCGATTTAAAGGCCTTTTTGCCAATGTATGGGTTCGTAGAGAGCCTGAACATTTCAGCGGCCTTCGCGGCCTCGCTAGGGGCCCTCTTGCCGCGTTTGCGCAAGGAGCAGCCAAACTGCGCGCTCAGCGAGGCGAAAAAAGCCGAGATCCTCGCCCGTTGGCTCGAAAACGAGCCCAAGCGCACGAAATCTCTGTGAGCTCTCATCATCACGCCTATGTGCGAAAAAAACATATCCCCTGCTCACGGACTACGCGTGCTTTGCCTTGATTAGCGTCCTCCGTGAGTTCGCCTGGGGATATGTTTTTTTCACACCGCGGCGTGACTTTTTATTCGAGGCAATTATTCGGAGCAAAGGGCGGCGTATGCCCCTAAGCGAACTCACGGAGGATGCACGTTAGGGAAATTGAGCGCGTAGTCCGTGAGCGAGGGGCATGCGCCGACTTTGCGACGAACTTACTTCCTTCTGAAGCAGAGAGCCAAGAGCGCGAGGAGCGCAAGCACGCCGGGCTCCGGCACGACTTCGAAGGTCGTGTCTTCGTCCTTCACCGTGCCGCCGTAGGGCAGGGTGTCTTCGCCCTGGACCACATAGCTGCCGTTGGGCAGATAGAACTGCAGGGAACCCAAGGGGAAGAAGAGGTCTTCCTCGATGAAGTGCCCGCGTCCGTAGTAAGTGTACTCGAAGGAAACGTCGCTGAGCTTCACGCCGTAGATGGTGCGGTAGGTTTCCTGGTCGGGCAGGATCTCGGGCAATACGGCGCCGTAGACTTCTTTTCCGCCTTCCTTGTCAAGGGGAGCCGGGCATTCGCCCATGGCCTTGCCCGGGCCTATCGGCATGCCGACGGAGGATAGCGCGTAAACGGAGCAGTTGCTAAGGTAGATGTTCGGACCGCGGCCGCTGTCTTCCGGACCGGAGCCCGCGCCGATACCCGCGCCCTCGTTGCTCTCCACCGTAATGGTGCCGCCCGTGATGTTGACCGTGCCGGCGGGATAGACGTTGTGTCCGCCCTCGTCGCCGCAGCCGATGCCCGCGCCGTTAACCGCATACGCCGCGACGTAGCCGCCCTCGATGTTGATGGTGCCGGCGTAACCGCCCCAGCCGGTGCCGCCGCCGATGCCCGCGCCGAAGACGCCGGCTATGGCGTAAACTTCGCCGCCCTTGATGGTCACGTCAGCTGGAGCCTGGGCGCCGCCGCCGATACCCGCAGCGTAAGCCGCGCCCTGGGCCATGACGGAGCCGCTCTCGATAACGATCGGGCCGTTGGCTTCGTTGTTGCCGCCGCCCAATCCGGCGCAGGCAAGGCCGCCCGCTCCGTCCTCGCCGGTGGCGATGGCGGTAACGGAACCTTCGCCGATGCCGACGATGGTAAGAGCGGAGTTCTTGGCCACGTGGATGCCGCAGCCTCCGCCGGAAACGAAGGCGTTGCTGCCGGCTATGGACAGCGTGACGATGGAGCTTTCGATATCGAAGGCGCAGCTGTTGGTGGTCGCGACGAGAACGTTCGTTATGGTGATCTGATGCAGACCGCTGGTAACTTTGATGGTGTACTCTTCGGTGTGGCCGTTCAGGACATACTCTTCATAGAGGCCCATAATGTGGCTGCCGCTCGTCGTGTAACCGTCCACGCCGCGGGAGGTGAAGACGGTCGGGCCGTATTCCACGGACAGATCGATGGAGCCGCTAGCTTTCTTGACGAAATAGGTGTCAGCGCCGTCGACCGTGCCGACGTATTCCTCTTCACCGCAGGCGACGGTGTATTCGCCGTTGGGCAAATGGAAGTAAAGGTCCGGCCCCATGGAGTGGCCGTAGCCCTCGTAAACGTAACTGAAGCTTTCATCGCCTTCCCTTGTGACCGTGCAGGTGAACAAGGAGCCGTCTTCCGGCTGGGCGCCGTAGATTGTCACCTTGTAAACTTTTTCGCCCTTGGCGTTCACGAGGTCAGGGCACTGGCTGTGGTTTCTGCCCGGGCCGATCTCCTCGCCCTGACTGGAGTAGGCGTAGATGGAGCCGCCCGTGATAGTGATCTTAGGACCGCGGCCGGAATCGTCCGGGCCGGAGCCCGCGCCGATGCCGGCGCCGCCGATACTGAAGGCTTCGATGGTGCCGCCGTTGATCGTCACTTCGCCGGCGGGATAGTCGTTGTGACCGCCTTCGTCGCCGCAGCCGATGCCTGCGCCGTTGTTGGCTTCCGCGTAAACATAGCCGCCGTTGATAGTGATCTTGCCGGCCGTGCCTTCCCAGCCCGTGCCGCCGCCGATACCCGCGCCGTAGTTTCCGCCGAAGGCGAAGACCGTGCCGCCGTTAATTGTCACGTCGGTAATGCCGTGGGCGCCGCCGCCGATACCGGAAGCATAGACCGCGCCGCGGACATAGACCAGGCCGCTATCAATAGTAATAGCGCCGCTGTTCTCGCCGGCGTAGCCGCCCAGTCCCGCGCAGCCGTTGGATTTCCCGTCGTCAAACTCGGCGGTGGCGATAGCGGTAAGAGAACCTTCGCCAGTAATGGTAAGAGAAGCAGAGCTGTCGACCAGAATGCCGCAGCTGGCGCCGGAAACGAAGGCATTGCTGCCGGCGAGATCCAAGGTCACCGAACCGGCGTTGATCTCGAAGGTGAAGCTGTTGCTGGAAACGATGTGCAGGTCTTCCACGGCGATCTTATGATTTCCGCCGGAGACGGTGATGCCGTAACTGGATTCGCCGGAACCTTGGAACTTATAATCGTCGAAAACGCCGGTGACGGCCGCTCCACCGGGAGCGTAACCAGTGACGCCTTCCGCGCTGAAAGACGTAACACCGTAATCGGCGCTAAGGACAGCGGTCTCGGCCATGGCGCCCACAGCCGCTAACAACGCAAACAAGATCAATGTTTTTTTCATTTAAGTTTTCCCCCAAAAGGTTGATTAATTTTCGCTCTCTATTCTACCATCTTTCGTAATCAAGCTACGCCCCAGCGCGAAAAAAAGCACATACCCCTAAGCGAACTCACGGAGGACGCCAATCAAGGCAATGCACGCGTAGTCCGTGAGCGAGGGGTATGTGCTTTTTTCGTGCGGAAGTGTTAGCTTACTTTCTGCGGAAGCAGAGAGCAACGAGCGAGAGGAGGCCGAAGAGGGCCGGTTCGGGGACGACGACGAAGGTCGCCTCGGCGCCGTTGATGGTGCCGCCGAAAGATTTGCCGTTGGATCCTTCCACTACGTAAGTGCCGTCGGGCATATAGAAGTAGAGGCTGTCATCGCCGGCATAACCTGCGCCGCTGTAGGCGTAGGAGTAGGCGGAGCCGTCTCTCTTGGTCGTGAAACTCACATCTTCCGAATCACCGAAGGCCAGGAAGTTGCCAGCATCGGGCGGAACCATCGCGTCGGGCAGAGTGGCCTTGTAGATAACTTCGCCGCTTTCTTCGGTCTTGGGAGCGGGGCATTCGCCCTGGCCGGCGCCCGGGCCGATGGGAGAGCCGGAATTGGAGGAGGCTTTGATGGAGCCGCCGCTGATATAGATGTTGGGACCGCGGCCGGATTCGCCGCCGGCGTTGCCGGCGCCGATGCCGGCGCCGCTGTTGCTGCGGGCCTCAATGGTGCCGCCGGAGATGGTAACGCTGCCGATGTAGTTGCGGCCGCCTTCGTCGCCGTTGCCGATGCCGGCGCCGTTGCCGCCCTCAGCGTAAACGTCGCCGCCCGTAATGGTGACGTTGGGGTATCCGCCCCAACCGGTGCCGCCGCCGATGCCGGAGGCGAAGTGGCCGCCGTAAGCTTTGACGGAGCCGCCGTTGATGGTGACTTTGCCGAACTGTCCGGCGCCGCCGCCGATGCCGGCGGAGTACGTGCCGCCGCGGGCCGTTATGAAGCCGTTGTTTATCGTAATGTTGCCGGAGGCCTGTCCGTCGCCGCCGCCGATGCCGGCGCCCCAATTGTCATTGGAGGTGGCGGTAAGGGAGCCGCTGCCTTCAATGGTGAGATAAGCGGTGTAGACCGTATGCAGAGGAGCGCCAATTCTTTCGCCGGTCAAGGTCAGGGAGTTGCTGCCGAGAAGGACGAGATCGACGGAGCTGCCGTCGCAGATGTCGAAAGGCGAGGTGGCGGTGGAAGAGATGGAGCAGTCGTTAAGCGTGATCCTGTGGCTGCCGGATTCAACGATAACGGTGTATTGGTCGGAGGTTCCGTTGATCACGTAATCGGCGTATTCGCCTTCCACGGGGGATCCGTTTTCGTCAAAACCGCTGACGCCGTCGGAGGTGAACAAGATGTCGCCCTGGGAAACGTCAAGGTAGGCCGTGCCGACGAGCTGCTTGGTCAGGAAGGTCTCGGCACCGTCCACGGTGCCGGCGAAAATGGCGACTCCGTTGTCGACGACATAATCGCCGTCGGGGAGATAGAAGTAGAGGTTAGCGTCGCTGTCGTGGCCGCTTCCGCTGTAGTTGTAATTGTAGAGAACCTCGTTCCTCGTGGTAATGCAAGTGTAGGTCTGGGAATGATCGGCAATAGCGCCGACTACGGTGGCCTTGTAAACGACTTCGCCGCCTGCTTCCGTCAGAGGATCGGGGCATTCGCCATGACCGGCGCCCTGGCCGACGGGAGAACCGGAGGTGGAAGTGGCCTTGATGGAGCCGCCGCTAATGTAGATGTTGGGGCCGCGGCCGGATTCGCCGCTGGCGTTGCCGGCGCCGATGCCGGCGCCGCTGTTGCTGTGAGCCCTGACGGTGCCGCCGGAGATCGTGACGGTGCCGATGTTGTAGTGGCCGCCTTCGTCGCCGTTGCCGATGCCGGAGCCGTTGCCGCTCTCAGCGTAAACGTCGCCGCCCGTAATGGTGACGTTGGGGTATCCGTTCCAGCCGGTGCCGCCGCCGATGCCGGCGCCGAAGTTGCCGCCATAAGCTTTGACCGTGCCGCCCGCGATGGTGACGGTGCCGGGCTGGCCCGCGCCGCCGCCGATGCCGGAGGAGTACATACCGCCGTTGGCGGTGATATTGCCGCCATAGATGGTGATGCTGCCGGAGGCCTGTCCGTCGCCGCCGCCGATAGCTGCCGCCCAGTTGTCACTGGAGGCGGCGGCAAGAGAGCCGCTGCCCTGGATGGTAACGGAGGCGCCGCTGGGAACGTTGATGGGAGCGCCGATATGCGGTCCGGTCTGCTTCAGCGTGTTGTCGCCAACCAGCAAGATCGTAACGAAGCTGCCGCTCTTGATATCGACTGGGGAAGCGGTGGAAAGGTTGATGTTGACGCCATCCAGCGTCAAAGTCACGGGCTCCGCGGTGTCAACCGTAACGGAATATTCCGTCGTAGAGCCGGTGACAGTGTAGCTGCCGCCTGAGGTGATGGAAAGATCACCGGTGGAAATGTCGTGGGCCTGCGCGGCGAACACCGCGAAGGATAGAGCAACCGCGATGGTTAAGAATTTTTTCATGAGCTTTCTCTTGTTGAGTTGGTTAAAGATTGTGCATCCTGTTTTCAGTGGACACTGATTTCAGTGTGGCTATTTTACAATAATGTCAAATGAAAAGCCATACGGAGCGGCGCAAAAAAAGGCTCCCCTGGTAGGGGAGCCTTTTTGTTTTTCGTCGGCTGGCCGAACTTACTTCCTGCGAAGGCAGAGAGCAACGATGGCGAGCAGGCCAAAGATTGCCGGTTCAGGCGTCGGAGCAATGGTGGAGCCGGAGCTGCTGACGCTGCCGGCGTAAGTCTTGCCGTTGTTGCCCGAGATGGTGTATTCGCCTTCCGGCAGATAGAAGTAGAGGTCGTAGGTGTCGGAGTGGCCTTCGCCCTCGTAGCCGTAGGAGTGCGAATCCGACTTGCGGGTGGCCGTGAAGGTCACTTCGCCATCGCCCGTGCTGTAGATGGAGTTGACATTGGGCGCGGTGGCGTCAGTCAGCGCCGCGCAGTAGATATCTTCGCCGTCGGGAGCGCTCTTGGGATTCGGGCCGTCGCCCTCTCCGGAGCCCGGGCCGATGGGAGAGCCGGTTTCGGACGTAGCTTTGATGGAGCCGCCGCTGATAAAAATCTCAGGAATGCGGCCGCTTTCGTTGCTGCCGTTGCCGGCGCCGATGCCAGCGCCGCTGTTAGAGGAGGCTTCAATGGTGCCGCCCGTGATGGTTATCGTACCGAGATCATCGTGGCCGCCCTCATCGCCGTTGCCGATGCCCGCGCCCTCGTTGCCTATGGCTTTCACATAACCGCCGTTGATGGTGATCTCTCCGGCGCCGCCTTCATGGCCGGTGCCGCCGCCGATGCCCGCGCCGAGCCAGCCGGCGGTGGCCGTGACGGAACCGCCGTTGATGGTCACGTGGGCTTTGCCGTGCTCACCGCCGCCGATGCCGGCCGCGAACTGCGAGCCGGTGGCGGTGATGGTGCCGCTGTTGATAATGATCTCGCCGGAACTTTCATAGGAATTGCCGCCGATGCCGGCGCCCGCGCCGCCAGAACTGGTGGCGGTAAGCGAACCCGTGCCGCTGATGGTCACGGACGTGCCGGGTCCGACGTACAATCCCGCGCCCGCATCGGAGATCAGAGAGTTGCTGCCGTTCAGAATGAGGTTAACGTCGCCGCCCTCAATGCGGAAAACTTGGAAACCGGCGATGGAAGCGTTGTCCAAAGTGATGGTAGGATCGTCGCTGGTATAAACGGAGACGAAACCATTCTCGGTCGTGCCGTCGATGATGTAGTTGCCGTAACGGCCTACGATCCTCGGGTACTGAACGGCGCCGATATCGTCCTCGATCGTGATGTCGCCGTCGCCAATGTGCAGATAAACTCTTTCAGGGATGTAGCGGGGGAGCGTGCCGGGTCCTTCATTGATCTCGCCGGCGAAATCTCTGCCGTTGGTGCCCTTGACCGTATATTCCCCGTTGGGGAGATAGAAGAACAGATTCGTTTCGCCAAGGTGACCGTAGCCGGTGTAGGAATAAGTGTAAGCGGTGCCGTCCTTGGTCGTCGTGAAGGTGTAACTGTCGGTATGACCGGCTAAAGCGCCGCTGACAGTCGCCAGAAAGACGGTTTGTCCGTCGGGAGTCCTGGGAGGTTGGCCGTTTCCATGTCCGGCGCCCTGGCCGATGGGTGAGGCGGCGGGATTGTCAGCGTAAGCTTTGATGGAGCCGCCGGAGATGAAGATGTCGGGAACATCTCCGCTTGAGCCGGATTTGGCGCCGGCGCCGATGCCCGCGCCGCTTTGAGAAGAGGCCTCGATGGTGCCGCCCGTAATGGTGATGGTGCCGGGGGTATAGTGGCCGCCCTCGTCGCCGCAGCCGATGCCCGCGCCGTCATCGGAGCTCGCTCTAACGAAGCCGCCGTTGATGGTGATCGTGCCGGCGCCGCCTTCCCAGCCGGTGCCGCCGCCGATACCGGCCGCGTAGGTGCCGCCTTCGGCCACGATCTCACCGCCGTTGATCGTAATCGTTCCGCCGTTGGCGTGGCCGCCGCCGCCGATGCCAGCGCCGAAAGGCGAGCCGTAAGCCGAAACGTGTCCGCTGTTGATCGTGATGGAGCCGGAATTTTGATATTTGCGGCTGCCGATGCCGGCGTTCTGATCGCCCTCGCCGTGCACGTCGATATAGCCTTCGCCCTCGATGATCAAGGAAGTGCCAGAGGAGACGCGTATGCCGGCGGAGTTCGCGGAGTGCAGGGTGCTGCTGCCGCGCAATATCAAGGTCACGTTGCCTTTTACGATATCCAGCGCGCATTCGGCGCCGTCAATTGTGACGTTCTCGAAAATGATGGTGACGTCGTCGGTGGTGTTGATCTTTATGGAATAAGTGTCGGTGTTGCCGGTTATTTCCCATTCGCCGCCCGTAGTGATGGACAGGTCGCCGGTGGAGATGTCATGGCTGGTCGCTGCTTGGGCCGCGAACGCCGCGAAGCACAAGGCAATCGCGAGGATGAAAAGTTTTTTCATGGGTTTATCTTCCAATTGATTGATTAAAGCTTTTGTAGGTTTATTGTTGACTTCAACTTAAATATTTTACAGCAAATTCGGAACAAAATCCACACAATAATGCGAACGCAGCATATACCCCTCGCTCACGGACTTTGCTTAGACACATGCAGGGAGCGAAGCAAAAAGGCATGTACCCGTAAGCAAACTTAGCGAAGCCTGTTTGCCAAGGGCACATGCCTTTTGCGTAGCGACTAATGCTAGTCAGAGCTTACTTCTTGCGGAGGAAAGCAGCCAACGCGAGCAGGACCAGGCCGAAGATCGCGGGTTCGGGGGTGGGGACGATGGTGGAGCCGGAAGAGGAGACGCTGCCGGCGTAAGTTTTGCCGTTGCTGCCGTTGATGGTGTAATCGCCTTCCGGCAGATAGAAGTAGAGGTCGTCGGTGCCGGAGTGGCCCTCGCCTTCATAGCTGTAGGTCAGGCCGTCGGCCGTGCGGGTGGCCGTGAAACTTACTATGCCGTCGCCCGTGCCGAATATGGAAAGGATTGTGTCGGCCATGGCTCCTTCCAGCACAGCCTTGTAGATCGCTTCGCCGTGGTCCCAGTTGAGCGGAGTCGGGCAGAGGCCGGCTCCCCTGCCCGGGCCGATGGGAGAGCCATATTTTGAAGAGGCTTTGACGGAGCCGCCGCTGATGAAGATGTTTGGACCGCGGCCGGCATCCCCGCTGCCGTCTCCCGCGCCGATGCCCGCGCCCTCTGCGCCGGAAGCTTCGACGGTTCCGCCCTCTATGATGACCGTGCCGGCGGGATAAGCACTTGCTCCGCCATCTTCGCCGCAGCCGATTCCGGCTCCGCCGCTACGCGCTTCAGCTTTGACCGTTCCGCCTTTTATTATGACCGTGCCGGCGGTGCCGCCTCTGAAACCGCCGCCGATGCCGGCTCCGCCGGCATACGATGTAGCCGTTATTGTTCCGCCGTTGATGATGACTGTGCCGGCGGTGCCTCTGTCTCCGCCTCCGATGCCGGCTGCGCTACTCACTTCAGCTTTGACCGTTCCGCCGTTGATGGTGACTGTGCCGGCGGTGCCTTTGAAGCCGCCACCGATGGCGGCTCCGCCGCTATGCGATGTAGCCGTTATTGTTCCGCCGTTGATAGTGATTGGGCCGGCGGTGCCTTCCATGCCGCCGCCGATGGCGGCTTCGTCATACGAATCAATCTTGATCGTTCCGCCATTGATGGTAATCTGGCCGGCGGTGCCTCTCATGCGGCCGCCTATGCCCGTGTCCATGCCGTTTTCGATCGTGAGCGATCCGGTGCTTTCGGCGCTGATGGTCAAAGCGGCGGAAGCTCCGACATAGATCCCCGCGTCATTCCAAACTTCCAGCGTGTTGCTTCCGACGAGTATCAGTGTCACATTCCCGCGGTTTATTCTGAAGGAGGATTCCACGTCTGTGATGGAAACGTTGTCCAGAGTGATCTCGACATCGTCCGCGGTGTCGATGTCGATGCTGTTTTCCGTGGTGCTTCCCGTAACGGTGTACTTGCCGCCGGACTTGATCGATACCGAGCCTTCGCTGATGTCGTAGTCGACGGCGTAAGCCGCTACGCTGGCAAGAATGAGGAGAAGGAGAAGTTTTTTCATAACGGCGTCCCAACGTAATTGGTTAGTGCTTATGGGATTATTATATCAATTCAGCCAATTTTCAACCACAGGATATTTATGGCTGAATAGGGTAATGTTTTGCTTATTAGGGTAATTTGTGGCTTGATATTACCCTTATTATGTAGTATAATACCCTTAAAACAAGTAGGAGTTCGTATGCAGTCACTGAACGAAAAATTTTTGTCTTCCCTGCTTTTCAGCAAGGAGCAGCTGGGAACCTTGAAGCGCCTGGGGGAATACCAGGGCATGCAGCTTTTGTTCGCGAAGCAGACGCCGGAAACGCTGGAGTCGCTGCGGCACATAGCGCTTATCGAATCGAGCGAATCCAGTACGAGGATAGAAGGCAACGTTACGCCGAGGGAAAGAGTGAAGGCCTTGGTGAAAGAGGAGTCGAAGCCGCAGAACCGCTCGGAGCAGGAAGTGGCGGGCTACAGGGACGTCCTGTCCATGATCCACACCGAAGGCACCTACATGCCCTTCGCGGTCGACACGATCCTAAAGATGCACAAGACGCTCTACGGCTATATGGCGGAGGAAGGCGGGAAATACAAGACGACCAACAACGAGATCAGGGAGTACAATCCGGACGGGACACTGTTGAGAGTAAGATTCCGCGCGGTCCCCGCGGCGGAGACGCCCGCCGCCATGGAAGACCTTGTCAATTCCTACAGCAAGGCCATAGGCACGCTGGATATCGAACCTTTGATCATCATTCCTCTCACTATTCTGGATTTCCTTTGCATCCATCCTTTCCGGGACGGCAACGGCAGAATAGCCAGACTGCTGACGCTGCTTCTGCTTTACCATTGCGATTACAACGTGGGCCGCTACGTTTCATTGGAAAGGATAACCGAGCAGGCCAAGACGGAATATTACGCGGCCCTGAAAGCCAGTTCCGATTTTTGGCATGAAGGCAAACACGATCCGCATCCCTGGCTGAATTATTTCTGGGGCATGCTGCTCAAGGCTTACCATGAGCTGGAAGAAGGCGTGCGCGGCATGGGCACGGGCAGAGGAACGAAAAGCGAGCAGGTACGTCAGGCTGTTTTGAAACGCTTCCTGCCGTTCAGCCTTTCCGAGATCGAGGACGACTGCCCCTTGGTCAGCCACGACATGGTGAGAGCCGTCCTTAAGAAGATGAAAGAGGAAGGGCTCATCCGTCCGGAAGGTCACGGACGCGGCGCCAAATGGGTCGTCAACAGAATGACCGTCGCGAAATAACGGTCACTCGCTTTTGAAACGCAAATTCAGCTCCGCTTCGCCGCTTTCCGCGGTTAGGGCTACGTTTACGATCATAGATGAATCGTCGTTTTTGACTTCATTTGCCTCGGCGTTTCCACCTTTGGGATCAACTCCTTCAAAAGTATAATTGCCCGGAACATAAAAAGCGTAATTCTCTTTCGCTTCCGGAACGCATTTCAGTTTCACTTTCAAATTCAAGCCTTCCCAAACGATGTCCGTAACGCTTATCGCATCCATGCTGACATGCCTGCTGGAGCCTATCAGCTGGGGGATGTCAAGTTTTTCCCTAAGCGCGATAACTTTCGTCCTGCCGTATAGAAGATTATCCCAACGCAAGCTGTCTTTGACTTCTCCTATGAACTTCTGCTCCCAGAAATCATAGCCGAGATAAGTTTTCGCTGGATCGAGTCCCAGTTTGGCCAAAGGCGTATTGTCTTCAGCAAGCGACCAGATCGCATTCCTCTGCGCCACGCACCATTGCCCGTACGGTTTTTCAATATGGATCGCCCACAAAGTGGAAAAAGGAGATTTAACGCCCGGCTCCACGCTGGGACCCATTTGCTTCATGGCCAGTTCTTCCGATATATCGGATGTCAAATACTCCCTGCTATACAGCCTTGCCGAAGGATGATTGGGATGGATGTCGCCGCATTCCGCCGTTCTGGTCTCCAGAGCGGGAAGCGCCCTTTGCAGAGTGTATATCGATTCGTCCGTCATTTGCTCGTTCTTGTCACTGTAAGTCAAAAGCCCGCCAGTTAGGGAAACGTTGGACACTCTGGTGCGCGACCATTCCGGATGAGCATGCATGACCACGTGATCGGGATCATTTACGAAAACGATCCTATGAGTGGAATAAAACTCCGCAAAATAATAAAGCGATCTGTGGAAATCTTCCCAATTGTCTCCGCAATCCACCGACACACGACAGGCGTCGAAAGCTCCGGCTATTTCATTCATCACGCCCCAGCATGACATAAGGTACATATCGTCTCCGCAAGTTAGGCGCGCTGCCAGGGACAGGTTTCTGAAACGCCGTCTCGCTTCCTGCGGCACATAGGCCGTATTCAGGCCTTCCAAAAAAGTATGCCGCATGCCGTCAACTTTAAGATATTTGAATCCTGCATCCTTGATGTATTTGAAGAGCGGCACGTAATAATTCGTAATGGTATAATCGGACATGTCTGCCATGAATCTTATCCAGTGAGACTGCGTAGCCTTTCCGTTCGGCCTGCGGCATAAAATGTCTCTTTTGTCCTCTGGCATTTCGTAAGCAAACAGATCGGTGTTCATCCAAATGCCCGGCTCCAAACCTCTTTCCTCAATGATTTTCGCGATTTGCGGCGGTCCTTCAGGAAATCTTTTGGAAGTTCCCTTGAAAAGATTCACAAGATTGACATCCCTTCTGTCCACGCCAGGTGAATTGATCGAATCAAAACGTGTGAATACCTTGCCCTGAAATCCGTTGTCAACCTGCAGAAAATTCATCCCGTATGGTATGAAATTCTTCGCTATAAAGTCCGCCGTCCTTTCAATCTTTCCAGCGTCAAGATCATAATAATATGCAACCCATGAGCACCACCCATTCATGCTCCTAGCGTTCAGCCTCCTTGTCCACGGCTCATGACTGCGGTAGCCCAAATGATCTCGGTAGTAATGAGGTCTGAAGTAAAAATTCATGAAATGGTTTGAAATAACCGCCGAGAAAGACGCCGAAAGCGTCCCGTCCGCCTCCCTTTTCATCTTCGTGTCATCCCATTTCCACCCGTCGCAATACCATTCCAGTGAAGCGTCCTCGTCCATATCGTACAGTCCATTGACGCCGTAAATCAAAGGATTCCCAAGTTGCGCCAGTATGGCTTCTCCTCCAGCCGCCCTTCGAGTCCTCAAAACACCTGCATTCTGGCTTAAATTAACTTTCACTTTTACATGATGAACACCGTCGTCAACGATAAGGAAAGTATACAGCTCCCTAAGCGGGGAAGAGAAGAAGACGTCGTCAGAGTCTGAGTGGTACTGGACTTTCAGTCCTTTCTCGAACTCTATCGTTATGAAGTTCCTGTCATTGTAATTCAGCACATGCTTTCCGTCTTCCCTTACGGCGCATATCATATGCCCGGCAGAAGGAATCTCTTTCAAAACGAACTCCCCTCTGAGTTCAACGGAAACAAGCAAAAGAACAAAGCAAGCAAGAGCAATCTCTTTCATTTTATCACCGTCCCTTTATATCGTTTTTCGATTTCTTCCAATATTTCCTCTTCCGTGTTTCCTTTAAACACAAACGGATGGTCTTCAGATATCCTGTCTTCTTTAAACATTATCCTGATATCAGAATAGACCATATAATCTCCGGCAAGAGGATCCATGTAACCAACATACCACAAACATGTGTTTTTGTTAAATTGATTTGCATTATCTATTTTCTGTCTTTTATTCATCGGCATATAGCAAATATCTTTTAAACCTGGTTTGCCATCGTTTGGTTTTAAATTTCTAACTGGCAAAACTTGTACATACTCATACCAGAGCTCATCTTTATATTTTCTAGTCAATTGATCATAAACAAAAATGTTTTTTTCAAATGTACTATAAATGAAATTATTGGTGGGATATGTCAATTCTGGAGGATTTGGATAGTAATTAATATCATCCGCATGAGTGTTCAAGTAATTTTGATACAGTAGGAAACTTTTATTATAGAAAGGGGGTAAAACGCCATCGCTGCTTTTAGGATTTTTGCCTAAATCACTAACAGATACTTTTAAATAATCACCGTTTAAATAAGATTTATTTTTGCTATCGAATATTATCAAAAACGTATGGATGATTCTAGGTTCTATTTTTGCCGCCATATATTGATTTTTAAATTTAAATTGATTTAGCAATTTCCCCATCGGAGCGGCCTTACCGCGAAAAGGGCGGCTAGAAACGTATTTTATTTTAAGATTATCGATATTTCCTTTCTTGCCGAAGCCATCAGTACTAGTCCACAATTGACAAATTGCAGGTTCCGATTGATTTAAATAAAGATTCACTTCGCAACTATAAGCGCTTTTTCCATCAAATCTCAACAATGGCTTCTTGGGGAAAAAAATAACCTTTTCTTTTTCCGCTTTTAGGGGATTTGTTTTAAAAAGCATTTCCTGTTCATTAGTTAATCCATCTTCGTCCGGGTCTCCTTTTGTAAACATTAAGAGCTTTGATTTTTCATTGTCTCCCTTACACAAATAATCAATCCATTCTTGAGGCATGCGATCTTGATCTGCAGATTTGCATTTAACAAGCGGATTCTTGTCTGATCCATCAGGAATTCCGTCTTGGTCAGTATCTGGCTCGAAAGGATCTGTGACGAAGCCTTTAACACCTCTAAGTTCTTCAAAATCGGAAAGTCCATCTCCATCTGTGTCGTTGCATATCGGACTTGTGGCAACCCAAACATTCTTATCAACGTCATCTAATTTTAGAACCAAATTCGTCCCTTTCATTTCCTCCAAAAATGACAACCCGTCCTTGTCTTCATCCGAAGCCAAAAGAGAGTTTAGTTCGTGTTTTGATATAAGTTCTTCCCGTTTCCCGTTTGCCCACTCGTAAGAGGCCATTCTTACTCCGTTGCCATCATCATTCATTTTGTGATATTTGTCTCCAGGCAAAAGCAACAAATTAAGTTTGTATTTATCGTTGAATATTTTAGGCTCTTTTACCCCGTCCTTTTTAACTTTTTCATAATTCAAGACAGCAATTACAACAGAATTTGATGATTTGTTTATATAATCGCTATCGGTAATCGAATTGTTATCGAAACATATTTTTCGCCATGGTTGTTTTTCCAACAATACTTTCTTGGCATTTTCATTTTCCTCTTTTTCCTTTTCTTCTTTTTCTTTGAGTCGGACTCCATCTATCTCAAATGAAGATCTTCGTTCATATTTAATATTGCCTTTTATCTCTTCGTTTTGTACGTTATAGCCGCCAGAAGAAAAATCAATGTCGATCCCTTTGGCAGAAATTGTCATTCCAACAACTATGATGTAATTCAAAATTTTTAATTTCATGCCTACTCTCCTATATTATTTATCCTTTCTTTGACTTCTTTGGTAAATATATCATTGCTTTTTTTAAACTTAGGCACCTCACCGTGTATTTTTTCGATTTCTTCCGCCTTTACTCCTTTATAACAATCTTGTTTGCTAATATCAGCTGAATAAGTTCCAACAACTCCGTCACTGCGGTTTTTATAATAGATTTCGCTAGTTTTAATTGGATTTAATCCAAAAGTAGATATCGAAAAAACAGAACGCCCCATGTCAGCTAAATATTCTAAAAAATCAACCGGCGGATCAGTAAAAGTATCTAATAAAGCCTTTGCGCTAGTATAAATTTTGAGATTCGCTAATTTCCATAACGAATCGACAGAAGATACCGCTCCGCCAACTATTGATTCGTGCTTAACTGTGCCGACTAAAACAGATATGTTAGTGCATTCAAAATCAAATGGTTCCAAATGCCTTCTCCAGTTGTATTCAGAACCACGAGATAAAATTTGGAGGTTAACTTTAGATGTTTTTTTTAGCGTTGTAGTTACCGGAGCAAGATTTGCCACTTCGTTTGCCGTCGCCGATCCAAAAAAGGGGGGAGCGGCTAAAACAATATTGTCGATATTTTCCCTAAAATGTGCATTTTCATTAATACATTGATAATAAGTCAAAAGGCATCCCATAGAGTGGGCGACTATTGTGCCTCTAAAATCATTTGTCTTTCGGTTATCACTAATAAATTTTCCAAAAGTATCATTTCCCATTCCCATATTCTTCTCCAAAATCCCTTTGTCATCAAATGAGTCCCAAATAAAATCATAGCTTTTGAAAGGTCGTATATCATAATAATTGTAAGATTCTATTAAATCTCCAAATGACGTACCAGTATCACCATCACATTTGGGTGATGAATCTATTCCATGAACCAAGAAAACTGGCTTTATCCGACTCATACGGGCACGTATTTGCATGCGATTGCCTTCTAAAGACGAGGTAAATCTTACTATGCAATAATAAATATTTGATATTTTAAGATTACGAAAAGTAAAACGTTTAAAAAATCCTTTGTCATTGGAAGGATACATTGAATGTTGCTTTATGCTTCCTTCAAAAAAATCCTCCTCTTCATAAATCTGATATTGATAATCTTTATCATAAAAAGCCGTATTAAGACTAGTCTTTAAATATTGATCTTCGGTATCTGAACTAATCTCAAAAACCATTTCTTCACTAACTGGTTTAAAAGTATATATAATTTGTCGATGTGAGTTTGAAAGGCAGGACATCACTCTGGATTCCTCCCATTTTTTTCCCTCTCTGACTTCGTAGTAAGTATTGGCATATAAAGAATACTGTTTGTTTGTGATTAGTATTTCTGCCGGATGTTCAACTTTAACATAGCTTTCCAAGTTTTCATTTAGATTTGTGCAAGACAAAGCCAAAACGAATCCGTTTGATTTATTAACAATCTTAGTTTTTTTCACTTCATTGCTTTGAACGATACTCACTTTTAGACTATTCTCAACATCTGATTTGTTATGCATCCATATGTCATAATTTTTGCCCCTTGGACGCAAAAGATAATAATCAACATCGGGCACGCTGTTAGACGAAACGCTTTGAAACAAAGTAAAAGTTCGGTTTCCGCTGTCGGGAGGCATCTTGTTTTCCAGGAATGCAAATTTGTTCGTTTCACCTTCAGGATAGCTTGTGTCGCTTGCTGGATCCCATTCACAATCAATATACTCATAAAGATCATTCGGCGGCCCGCTTTCTCCAGACACATCAAAATCACCAACCTGACCATTTTCTCTGTGGGCTAGGCACGTTTTTAACATTCGGGATTTAGTATCCACGTTTTTTCTATAGTTTAGTTTTACAAACAAAGTAATTTCTTTGTAATCGTTGCTTTCTGTTTCGTAATAATCAAGCCATTCGGGAATATCATGCAGGCTTACATCTACCTGAAAATCCGTTGGATATGATATTCTTTCACTGATTAGATATGAAAGTTTATTTGGGGTAAAGCACAAAATTGTTTGGTTCGTGGAAACAGCGGGTTCCAAAACCGTGCCATTACACTTTTGCGTATTTAGAAAAAACAAAAACAAAAAAAACAATGTTAAAATATGTTTAAATCTTAACAACGCGCTTCCGTTCTCCTTTTTTTTGGAAGCTTGCGTGCCTGCCCGGATGTGGGAATGTGGTCTGAAAAAGATATGTTTAATCATAGCGAACCTTTCCCCGTCTTAACTCCCAAACCTTCTCTCTTTGGTTCTATTTTTAAACGCACAGATTTTGTCTCATATTTTGCGCCGTCAAAAACAGAAATGAAAAAATCAAAATTACCTTCTTCTTCCGGCATTCCCCTTAATTCTCCGTCATATGTAACATGCAGACCTGGAGGAGGATTTCCATTCGTGTTCAGGAGCCAGAAGCAAGGGCGTCTGGATCCGCCTTTGACTTTCAAGCGGTAATAGTAGTCCCTTCCTAAATAACCGTTCGGAAGCACCTCATCTATGTCAATATAGAGAGGCGTTGATTTGCTATCATAAGGATCCGTCCCGTGCCTGATCTCGTAGTTGTCATCAAAACCGTCATTATCGCTATCTCCTGACACCCACACATAGAAATTTCTCTGTTTACTATTTCTTATGTTATCGTTAAAATCTATTGCCGAAACCTTCCAGTAGTAATAGCCAATTTCTGTGAAATACTCTGAGATAGGCAACGAAATGCTAGTAAGGGTTGTCGTTAAAGATAACGAGTCGTAATCATGGAACAATTTTAGTATGTAATAAACGCCTGCGCCTTCCGGATCCGTTGATTCGCTCCAAGAAAAAACATTTGTAGAATCAACGTTCATCACACCGTTTGTAAGGTACAAGATCGCGCCGTCTTCTGGCTCTATCAATTCGGGAACGGAAGGAGCCAAATTGTTATTGCCAAATAGCATATTGCAAGTAATCGGGAGCTCCTGACTGTACGGTCCAAACTGGTCAATAACGCGTACCCATTCCTGAGTAACGCCTTTATTCATTGTTTTAGGGTCCAAAGTCAACTTAAAATCAATCTTTTTATAGTTGGGGCTAACAAATGTAACGCAAGCATCTTCCGGCATTTCTTCTAAAAAGTCTGGCCAAAAAACACTGTATCCATCCATAGAAATATTTGCATCCCAGTCCAATTTGCTGATGTGTACCGCTCCGGTGATAACGTCAGAAGCAAAAAAGGTAGCCGAAAAGGATTCGGTAATAGGAGTTCGACCTATTGTTAGATCCAACTTTTCCGGCTCGAAAATTACCTTGTGAAACCCATTGCTGAATATTGGATTCGTTTTGTTCAACCTTTCATTTAGATTGCTGATTCCATCACCATCACAGTCAGCGTTGTCATCAAAAAGATCGCCAACTGTCATACCAGCTTTGGCAGCTATCGTTGACCAATAATTCGTCCAATCTGATTTTATATTATTGGGATCAAGGGGATGAAGATCCAAATCATCAGGTATCCCGTCGTCATCACTATCCCTCGAGCATGGATTTGTAGAATAGTGATGTTCCACACCATCTGTCATATATTTATGTTCCGCGTAGACCTCATCTCCGTCTTTTATTCCATCTCCGTCGGTATCAGGCGATATGGCAATGGTATGTATATCTATGCTTTTGGCTCCGGTAGTCAAATTAAGAACCATATTGGTGCCAAATACCTCGTTATAATCGTACAAGCCGTCCTTGTCTGTATCCCTGTCAAACGGATTGGTGAGAGTTTTTAAATACTCTATTGCAGTAGGAATTTTATCACAATCGTTATCATAAGTTAATTGATTTGCGTTAATGTGAAAACAATTGTTCGCATCTGGCAACGTTATTATTTCTCCAGGATCAACTACCATGTTTTTGGCAACATCATCCCAAACAGGGTGCACATATCCATCCGGAATCATTCCCTGAAGAAAAAAACTCACATAATTTTGATATTCTTCGTAGTGAGGATTATTCGGCGCGATTATTTTCACCACTCTGGAGGTAGGAAAATCGTTTATAAAATCATTCGTAAGATAGTTGACTGAAGTGGCGGAAAGTGCATTTGGTTGAACCAGAGATGGTTGATTAGAATTCATTATACGCATATTTGCTTCAAGGAAATACATGGTGTCGGCGTCTATCGGTCCGCAACTTGCAAACTCATTGGCTTCTTCAGAGCCTGTAAGATTGAAAATATCAAAACAACTCTTATAATACATTACAAGTTTTATCTTTTCCGGAAGATCATCGCCATATACGTTGAAATAATCGTAAACAATACCGCTTTTTATAATCGAAAATCGTACAGACTGCTCATCCAGAAGTTCTGAACCTCTGTAACTTCTTATAGCCACATTCGGGTATATAGGTATATCGGCGCTAAATTTAACGAAAGCCGTAAAATCTATCCATGCATATCCGTAACCCGTATTTATCCATGCATAAACTTTTGCATTGGGATTAAATTCAAAATGATCGCATCCCTCATCAAACTCACTGAAATTGACTTTTATTTCTATGCCGGCTACTTCTCCATACCCTACCAGAGTATGGCAGAAAGTAAAGATAATAAACAGCGTAAAAAAAAACAATTTCATTTTCGAATGATTATATAATTAAATGAAAGATTTTCATTCCATGTTTTGTCCAAGATAACCTTAAAGCAAGCATTGCTTTGAATGCTTCTAACGCTCCACCAAATGTTGCTGATCGGC
>JAEEGH010004475.1_pt1 | contig 35831 bp, 40 predicted proteins | sample 9134181 | NCBI WGS metagenome assembly JAEEGH01 (sample SAMN16246544, study PRJNA631951) | gut metagenome | biome: gut microbiome; feature: rumen; material: DP-attached | host: Bos | place: Iran: Karaj | collected 2018-10
GAGTTGCTTATCGCTCACTATAATTTAAATACTCTAAAATCACCTGGCTCTTCTCCTCAAAGAGATAAAAGTGTAGATGATAAAACAGTTACTTACTCTCTTGAAACAAATGGTGCTCATATGCAATTATTTGAAGATGTATTGAACAGTACTGACCCAGAGACAATGAATAACGGAAACAACCTCTTAGTATCTAGATTTAATGGCCAAGTAAAGGAAAAATGGTTTATAGATAAAAATGGTGTTGATACAAGTTCTGCTGCTTTTTCTAATTGGTTAAACTCTCCAGACAAAGATGCTGCTGAGCCAGATTGGTATAATATTAGCTTATCTACTATTTTAAATACACCTGTAAATGTATATATAAAAGAATATGATGAACATAGAGATCTCTCTTTAAGAGATTTACTAAAAGAAACTTCTATCAGCAATCATGATACACAATACTATACTTCTCTTGTAAGAGCTATATTAAATGATACATCATATATAGGAAATATACGACTTAAAACTTTGTTTACAGAGCTTACAAAAAAACTTGCATCTCTTGAACTTATGACGTATATGCTATATTACCAAAAATACCAAAAAACTATGGAAAGTTTCCTTACTTCTGTAAAAAAATATAACAACGGTGAAAGATTTTCCGAAAGTTTCTTTGAGCAATTCTTAACATTTACTCATATTGAACACTTTATTGGTTTATCTGGTGCAATTAGCGAACCTTCTATGGCTTATGAAATTGCTGTTGCAAGTTTCGAGACTGTTGGTGAAAGTATTGAAACCGAAGTGCTACCTAATAATTATATTGGCATAAAACAATTTTCTAACTGGTTTGCTACTTATCACTTTGACAACTCTGTTTATGGTTATAATTTCTATATGAGTATAACTGATGTTACTCCTACTAACACTCAACAATACCTATTTGATAAATATAATGTTACCCGTGGAATATATGACACATATAGCGATTTAACTGATGAAGAGAAAGCTGATTGGAATAAAAATGATTTCTTTGAGTTGTTTGAAACTGCTACTGGAATAGATACTGCATTTGATGCTAATGGTAATATCTCAATGCGTATGCCTGGCGGTATACGTACTACCCCAGCAGGTGACAGTATATCTTATGAATGTGCACCAGGCAAGTTCTTCCCTATCGATTCCAATGCTCCAGCATATGTTTCACTTGGATTTGGAGATTATTATAGCGATGAAACTTTAAGAAAAATAGGTAGAAAAGAAAATAGACCTGAAGGGCATCACGGTATTGACTACGCTATTGCACAAGGTACTGAATTATTCGCAGTTTCTTCTGGGACAGTAGTTTTTGCTGGTTATTCAAGTGATGGATATGGTAATTGTGTAAAAATTAAACATGATGATGGATATATATCTATTTATGCACATGGAAATGGTACTTTCCATGTAACTACTGGTGATCATGTAGAAGCCGGTCAAGGAATAATGCAAAGTGGAAATTCAGGCTCTAGTAGCGGCGCTCACCTTCATTTTGAAATGTATGATCCTTATGGAACTAGAATAAATCCAAATGATTATTTATATGGAACATTATAGGAGGGCTTTTAAGTGAAAAAACTTATTGCTTTAATAGTTTGTGTTTTTTTAATAATAGGTACTATAATAGGAATATACATGTATTCTATAAATATAAGCTCTAAAAATACCCCAGATTATACTGCCTTAAAAGGAGAAATATCAAATAACTATTCTTGGATTAAACTTACTAATGAAGATTTTAATGGATACCTAAATGGTACATATACCTCTTCTATAAAAAGTATAATTAAATCTTTAGAAGAGGCTATACCTGTAATTATACATACTAATACTACTCGCTTCGGGAATAATGATAGTGGCACCTTTGTAGTTGCCTCTGCTTTTGATACTTCTAATAAAGTATATGTATACTATTATGATGCTAACTCTAATGGGTATAAAAAGACTTCCTTAAAACTTGAAAGTTTATTAGAAGATGCCGATTCCATTTATATATATAATAGATTGGAGGGAATTCAATGATAAAAAAAGTATACTATATTGTAGTAGCTATTGTTGTTTTGGCTCTTGTATACTCTATAATAAAGTTCTTCCCTACTATTTCTTATAATTTTTCAAAAGAATTTCAATCTTCTATTTCAGATAGTGGTTTTTCAAGTGAAAAACGTTTTAGTTTTAAATCTACCCCAGAAAGGGAAAGCTTAGTTGCTGCTATTATACAATTAAATACTAATTTTCTAAAGGAATCACCTTTAAAATCTACTCCTACTAAAACTATCAAAGGTTTTTATAAATTAGAACACTTTTTTACTGATTATGAATATTACTATACTATTAAGCAAAAAATGTACAAAATGATTTTTGATGAACTCCCAATCCTAAGTTCAAATGTTGTGGGATTATCTAATAACGAAATTGAGCAATATTTTAATAACCATAAAAATTATTTAAGTAATAATTTCGAAATATCTGATTTAGACAACTTTAAAGATATAGTTGAAACACTAAAACCATTAAAAGATTCTGCTATTATTTCTTATGAGTTAGAAAACTCATATTTCCTTATGGCAAAACAAAAAACTTTAAATATTAGAATTGTATTTAACCTAGAAAATTCAGATAAAGTTTACCTTGCATTCCAAATAAAAATGCAAGATGATAATGATTTTCTAATTTTACCACAGATAAAAGTTTTTGGTACAACTTCGGGAGGAATGTCGTAAATGTATAAAAAAACTAAAATGGATATGATACAGCTAGTATTATTAATTATTTTAATAATATCTATTCCTTTATTATTTATATCTTTTGAAAGTTTTCAAAAGCTAAGAGCTTTGTATAAGTCTAATAATACAGAAGTTGCTATTCCTTCTTTAGAAGAAATTTACGAAGAGAATTCATCAGTTTATAAAACTACTTCTGCTTCTGATTTAAGGAATATTTTAAATGAAATCTTTGAACTAATAAATAATAAAGATTTTAATAAACTATATTCTTTATTAACAGACGATATAAAAGAGCTTATGTTCCCTACTCAAGATAGCTTTGAATCGTATATGAAAACATCATTTGATAAATCGTATTCTCCTTCGATAAAAAAATACACAAAACTCAATAGAGAAAAAAATGAAGTATTTATAATAGATGTAGATTTTCTTTTAAAATCAACAAAAGAATTTAATATTGAAAATGATAATGTAGAAAAAACGGATACTTTTGTAATTTATTTAGGAGACGATGGAAATTACAAATTCTCCTTTATGTCCTTTATTGGAACAGGCGATTCCGGTAAAGCTTACTCAAAAGATGATTTTTCTTGTAAAATACTCAAAACATATTTATATAATAAATCTACTACCTTTGTTATAGAGGTTGAAAATAAAAGTGATTCGACTATAACTATCGGTGAAAATGAAATATATTGCTATACTGGCGCTGTACCAAGATATTATCCATATTCAGTATCTATCGCCCCTCATACTACACGCAAAATATCTTTTACAATATATACTGGTCTTAGTGTAAAAAATAGTTTGCCTAGCGAAATTAATATACAAGGTATTCACTCTAATGGAATGGTTTATCTATTCTATATACCAGTAAAATATCCTATAAATTTGTAATTATTTATATAATATTAAAAAAGATACTAAAACATATTTTAGTATCTTTTTAGTTTTTATTTTTCTATTTCAAAACTCTTTTCTCTACTTACCAAATCTTTTGAATTTACATCTTTAACAGGACTAGTTGTAAACTCTGCCCATTTACTCTTAATAGTATCATTCAAGAATCCAATCCATCTATCCATTTCTTTTATTAGATCTACTTGCTGTAATTTTAACCCCTTAATATCTCCTTGCAATTTTGAAATTCCTTCTTCATTTTCACATTGTCTATCATATATCGGAGTAGTATCTATCTTATCTTCTTCCCTAAGTTTTACTTCGAGATATGCAGATTTAAATAATGAAAAGATATTTGGTTTCTTTTTATCTGTACTTTGTTTTCTTTCAGAAAGTAAACGTTTAAATACAGTAAATACATTATCTTTTTCATACTTAGTAAGAGCAAGTTGGGTGGTAGCTTTTTCAGCAGCTTTAATTTCTTTTCGTTCCGCTTTGGCTTTTTTTATGGCCTCTTTTGTAAGTTGCATATTATCGTCTATTGCAACTAACATAGAGGCAACTTGTTTTTTTATTTCCTCTTTACACTGTGCAACTGCTTCCATTAATTTATTCTTTCCAATAACTTTTGTATTTTCTATTTCGCTATTTAATTCATTAAGTAATTCTTTTATATCAATACCTTCAGGAATATTTTTACCATCTGAAAAACTAATCATTAATTCTTTTAATTTATTTAATTTTTCAACAATTTTTTTGCGCATTTCATCATCATTAATAACAATTTTACTCAAATTATCATTTAATGTAGCTTCACTAAATATTCCAGTTGCTGGCATACTATTCTCTTGAGCCATATATATATCCTCCTATTGCTCTACACTCTCTATTTGAGCCTTTAACATATTAAGTAGCTCCATATATGTAGCTAGGTCGTTAAAACTTAATGCATTTTTCTCATCTTGAGTTAAAAATTCTATTTTTTCCATAATCTCCATCTCCTTTATTACATCACAATTGACGTTTGTTAAAAAATGGTATATACTAAATACTTGATATGAATACATATCTTCAATTTGTTTATCGGTAAATAATTTTTTAAAATTAATAAAAACTAGTTTATATATTTCTATTATTACGAAAGGAATGATTAAAAATGAGAATTCTCGCAATAGGCGATATAATTGGTTCTCCCGGAAGAAACTACTTAAAAGAAAACTTAAAAAAAATAAAAGATAATTATAATATAGATTTTATAATTGCAAATGGAGAAAACAGTAGTGGCGGTTTAGGAATGAACCCTATCGCTGCCAATGATTTATTTGATGTTGGAATTAATGTTATAACTTTGGGTAACCATACATGGCGTAAAAAAGATATATTAAAAGTAATAGATGACCCTAGAATAGTACGCCCTATTAATTATCTTGATGGAACTCCTGGAAGTGGATATAGGATATTTGATTTCAATAATAAAAAAATTCTCGTAATAAATGCTTTAGGTAGAATTTATATGGATCCAGTAAGTAATCCATATCTTGCTATGAAAAATGTTCTTAATGAATTATCTGAAAAAGTAGATATTATAATTGTTGATTTTCATGCAGAAGCTACCTCTGAAAAGAAAGCAATGGGATTTTATTTAGACGGAAAAGTAAATCTTGTATTTGGTACTCATACACATGTTCAAACTGCAGATGATACTATACTCCCTAGAGGAACCGCTTATATAACTGATGTAGGAATGGTTGGGCCTAAAGATTCAATAATTGGAGCAGATAAAAGTATTGTATTAAATAATTTTTTAACTGAAATGCCAGATAAACTTTTGGTAGCAGGTGGAGATTGCATTTTTAATGGTATAATTATTGACATAAATGAAGATACTAATAAGACAATAGATATTACTCGAATCAATATTTAAACTGTTATAATTTTGTCGAAAAAAAAAGTATAATTTTACTTGAAGAATATAAAAAAATATTATACAATTAATTATGAAGTACAAAGGAAAAATTAAAGGAGGTATTAACATGGATATTTTAAAAGTATCATCGAAGTCTAGTCCTAATTCTATCGCAGGAGCACTCGCAGGAGTTGTTAGAGAAAAAGGTTCAGCTGAACTTCAAGCGGTAGGAGCTGGGGCTATTAACCAGGCTGTAAAAGCCGTAGCAATTGCTAGGGGCTTCGTGGCACCTGCCGGTGTAGATCTTATTTGTATCCCGGCATTTACTGACATTCAAATTAATGGCGAGGAAAAAACAGCGTTGAAGATAATTGTTCAACCTAAAAATTAATTTGATATTGTTAAACAGACCATAAAAGGTCTGTTTTTTTTATGTAATAATTACCCTATAAAAATAATTTCCATCTAAATTAATTACAAATTGAGTTTTACTTTATTTAATTACTAACTATCCTCAAACGCACTTAAAAAGCTCGTCAGCTTTACAATTACGCAATTTTATGGTATAATAATAGAGTAAGAATTTTAATAATATATCCCTCACTTTGTTGTGAGGGAACAGCTCTTGGGAGGGAGCAGATAATGAAAAAAGTAGCAAATGGATTGTGGAACGCTCTGATGTCATACCTGATGGTATGCGTCTACGGTTTGGGGATTGCTCTTATTGCCTTCCTCATCATTTTCCCAATCGGATGCCTGTTCGGAACCATCCCGCGCTGGTTGTTCTGGATCTGGCTGGCTGGGCTAATCGCCCTCATCATCTGGCGGAGAATCCGCAAAAAGAAAGGAGGCACCCCCTGATGTTTACTTTTCTGGCGTGGGGATTGATCTGGCGAGTTCTTCGTCGAGTATTCCTCATCGGCCTGCTCCTCGGGGCAGTAGCAGTGTTGATCCTTTTCGGATTTAACTTCCGCACCCTCATCATGTTGGGGGTAATGCTCCTTGGTATCCGGTTCATTCTCCGAGCCGGAAGACTCTAGCAACAATTCCAAGCACTTGGGCGGACCAATTGGTCCGCCCTTGTTTTTTACTCTTCAAAATATTCACATATCCCAGCAAAAATCGAAAATGCGACTTTACTTTGATACTCCTCCTCTTTTAATAACTTCTCTTCCCTGCTATTACTCAAAAATCCACATTCAACTATAACCGAAGGGACATTAACATCTTTTAATAAATAAACATCAATTAGTTTTTTAGCAACTCTTGAATTATCTTCCTCTAAAAATTTAACCATATTTTTTTGAATTTTCTCAGCTAAATTTTTAGACTCCTCATTATTCGCATAAAATGTTTGTGCACCTTTGCAACTCTCTTGAGGGAAACTATTTAAATGAATAGAAATAAAAATATCTCCACTATTTTCCTCTCTTAATCTTTTTCTTAACTTCATATCTTCCCTTTTATTCTCTGCAAGCATTTCATCTTCCGTCCTTGTCATAAGTACTAGCCCACCGCTTTGCTCAATAAACTGCTGTAATTTTAATGCAATATTTAAATTTATATCCTTTTCTAAAGTACCAGTAAGACCAATCGTTCCAGGGTCTCCCCCACCGTGCCCAGCATCAATTATAACCACTCTATTAGTAGTAGGTATAGCAATAGTAGGTATATAATGTTTTAAAGCTAAAATAGCAGATATTACTCCTAAAATACCTACTACGAACACAATTTGCCTTTTTCGAATAATATATATCATCACATATTTCCTCCGATATACATATTATTATATAAAATTCTAAATATTCCAAAATTTTAATCTTTTCAAATCAAAATTATACGTGTATAATAATATTCAGAATATTATCTTTAAATTAAGGAAGGTGATAGGAATGAAGATAGAAAAAATAAATGACAATAAAATAAAAGTAACCCTTTCAACCGCCGAACTTCAAGAAAGAAACTTGAATTTTCAAGCTTTAAGATATAATACGCCAGAAGCTCAAACCTTGTTTTGGGATATGATGAAACAAGCAGAAAATGAACATGGATTTAAGACTGCAAATTGCCAACTATTTATAGAAGCTGCTGCCTCTATGAATGATGAACAATTTATAGTAACAGTTACAAAACTTCAAGATAAAGATCTTGCTCCTGTACCTCAAAAGAAAAAACTACCTGCACCAGAACTAAAAGTACGCAAAAAAGTAGTACCTAAAAACCAAAACTTCATATATAAATTTAATGACTTCGAACAAATATATAACTTAGTAGAATCAACTGAAATTCCAGATAATTTAATCGCTACCCTATACGAATACCAAAATTCATTTTTTATAGTCTCAAAACCACCAAAACAACTTCATTTAGTAATATCTGAATTCGGTGAAATTGTAAATGATTCGGTAGTAATAGAAGGAATTCTCGCAGAACACGGAAATAAAATAATAGAAAACAATGCTTTTTCTACTATTGCAAATAGTTTAAAAAAATAAATGGCGTTTAGCGCCATTTATTTTTTAATCTATTTTCTTATCAAAGAATACTGCATCTGCATAAGTTTGCATTCCGCCATATTGTTTTAATGCTGTTTTCCCTGTTTGGGTACCCTGCATTTTCTCTTCTATAATACTTTTAGACTCTTCCATCTTCTTTTTATTTATATTCTCTGCACCTAGAATCTGATGAAGAATATCTGTAACTTTTGAAATTCCTTCTTTCAAAAGTGCTATATTTGCGCTTTGAGTTTCTAACTCATCTAATGATTTAACATCATATATAGTTTTTAAATCATCTGTAATACTTTCAAACTGAGAATCAAGGTTAACAATTATATCTATTTTTTGCTGTTTCCTAGTTATTAACTCTCCTAAGCTATCCATATCCTCTGCATCTATAGCAAGTGATTGTTGTTCTGTTAATAAATATATATCTTTTAATTGTTCATACTTATTTTCTGTTAAACTGATTAAATTATCTACTATCCTATATAAATTTACCAACCTTAACACCTCATCTTATGTATAAACTTACTGACCTCTCCCAGATTGTTTAATTCTAGCTTCCTTCATTGCTTGTGTCCAAGCATCTCTTAGTTGTGTAACAAAACCTTCAGTTTCATCTAACATGCTAGTTTCTTTTTTTACATTAGCCTCAATAAGTCTATCTAGAAAATATGTATACAAATCATATAAATTATGTGATAGATCATATTTCATATCTAATGTTGCTCTAAGTTCCCTTATAATAGCTTCTGCTTTGCAAATATAGAAATTTGTTTTTTCATAATCCTTATCTTCAATAGCTACCTTTGCAAAACGAATAGCTTTTAAGCATCCATTATATAGCATCAAAGTTAACTCCTCAGGAGTAGCTGTCATAACAGAATTTTGTTGATATTGGTAAACCGCATTATTAAGTGCCATAATTTCGCCTCCATACAAAAATCATAATTTTTCCTTAGTACATAAATTAGCCATTGCTATTTAACATATTTAATAACGATTCACTCTGAGAATTCATCTTACTAAGTGCATCCTCCATAGCAGCAAATTGTTTATAATACCTATCTTCTATGGCTTGCAATTTAACTTCCATTTTGTTAATAGCTTCTTTCTTTCTCTTTAAGGCTTGACCTAATGTACTATTATCAACAATATTCGAAGTTACTCCGGCTTTATTGATTATACTATTCATAGCATTAGTACAAATATCATAAGTCTTTACTGCAAATCCTCTTTCTGCTGAATCATACTTAGCTCCATCTTTAATTCCCATTACTGTTAATGCGTCATTTGCACCAGCATTAAGTTGTAAATCAACACCCTTATTAGAATTAAATAAGATTCTTCCATTTGAAAAACTTACAGTTATTAAGCCATCTCCAAATTTACTACTAATCTTATTCTTTAAGTAATCTTCAAACTCGTTAACTCCGGTATTAGAACTAAAATCAAAGTTCCTATCAAAAGTTATGTCTAAAGTTTGACCAGCATAATTAATTGAGAAAGACTTTCCACTTATTGAGTTCATATTACTTGTATCTATCTTTCCACCTTGAATTAATGATGCAGTATTAGCAAATAACCCTGTAACACCTTCTATATTATCTTTAATTGATTGTTTCAACTTCTCACTATCAATTACAAGTTTACCATTGTTTTCACTATGAACTGAATCGTAAGAATTTGTAGAAATACCAATTTGGAATAAAGATGAATACTCAGAACTACTTACAACAGAAGTAACAGCAGCACGCATCTCACTAATAGCAGTTTGAAGTGTGCTATCTCTTCTTAAAATTCCTTGCTTAGCCTTTGCTTCCCATTGTTCTTGTTGCTTATCTGAAAGCTTTTCTCTATCGGAATCTGTAAGTGGTTCATATCCACTCTTTTCTTCTTTATAGTATTTATTCAAAGTAGTAAGTAACTCATTATATGAATTTACAAACCCTTCAATCTTTCCATAAATTTCATCAACATTTTTAGAAACTGCTATAGAAACTGTTGTATTTTCATCAGCTTCTAAGAAAGTCATTGAAATTCCACCGTATGAGAAATTGTTAGATGAAACAGCTATATCTTCAGCAGTTTCGCCATCTGGTGCACTCATATCAAAAATAGCATTTTGACCATTAACGAAATTTTGGGCCATAAATGTAGAATCGGTAATCTTTATTCCTAATTTATTCCAAAACTTCTCACTACCACCAAGATCTAATATTCTTCCATCACCGTAGGAATCTCTATTAACTATAACTTGTTGTTTAGAATTACTATATCTAATATTAATATCTATATCTAAATCTTTATTTAATGTATCAAAAACGTTACTCAATGTATCTGTTCTGTTAAAAGTAAACTCTTTTCCATTTACAGATATCGTTACTTGATCATTAGTAAATGCACTATTAACAAGCAAATCATCTAAAGTTTGACTTGTATTAAAAGCTGTACTTTCTCCATCTTCAATTCCTAATAATCCTAAAGCACTTTCGCCATTTCCACTTTCAGATATGGTAAGCGGAATACTAAGTGCGTTTGCACTAGAAAAAGATACAGAAAATTTACCGCTACTAACGGATTTATTTACTGCGATTTGGCCAGCACCAAAAGCATCATCAAGTTTAGATTGAAGTAAACTACGAAAAGCTTCAGCCCTATCTTGAGGATCAGCAACTAAAGCAGCTATGTTTCCTTCATCACCAAACCTAATGGTTTTAGTCTCTCCATTATATGTAACATTAAATTCTTTTCCTGAAATATCAGCTTCATCTACTCTTATTTTAGCACTAGTGATTTTTTGTTCTTTAGTTTCACCAGTCAAAGTAGTTTGAGTTGCAAGTTGTTTTACAGTAATTCTGTAATTACCTTCTTGCGCCTCAGTAGTAGCTGTCGCCATAACATTCTTAGGACTAGAAGAATTTGCTGTATAAGATTTATAAGTTCCTTGGAGTTTCATATTGAGTGCTTCTGACCTAAACGCAAGCAATTTTGAGTTCACGTCAAGTAAAGCTTCTCTTTGCCACTCAATAGAAGTTTTATCTCTTTCTAGACTTTCTACTGATTTCCTTTGAGCACTCATCAATTGTTCAATCATGCTCTCGGTATCAATACCAGTAGCTAAGCCCGTTATTCTATTTATTGAAGACATATTAAAATCTCCTCCCTTTACTCAAGTCTATCTGCGATGATCAAAAAGTATACCGGTTATCTCTTCCATCTTTTCAGCCATTTCTATAGCTTCTTCAGAAGGAATTTCTGCAACAACCTTTTCACTCTCTTTCTCAACGACTTTGATGGAAATCTTATTAAGTCCTATTCCAGAGCTTTCGTGGATTTTGAACTCAATAGAAGTATCAAGAGATTCTAATTCCTTATTTAGCTTTTCAGCAATCTCTCTTACTTTCTCGTTTTGTCTTTCGATTTCCTCTTGAGTTTTAGGCGCTTCTTTCTTCTCGACTTTTTCAGTTTTTTCGATTTGCTCGTTTTTGATCTCAGGTTTCTCTGTTTTAGGGATTGAAACCTCATCAATGTAACGCCCTTGATTGTTCAATTCTACTTTCATGTTGCACACCTCCATGTGTGAAAAATCTATTCCTACATTAGTTATATCGGTCGAGTTTACAATAAACTTTAGCATTTTTTCGCATTTTTTTAGTAAAATTTGCAAAAAAATGTGAATTTAACAAAAAAAGAAGCATTTCTGCTTCTTTTAATTTTATTTAAATAATTCTTTCATAGTTTCAAAGAAATTTTTTCTTCCTTCATAAGTATCTTCGCCACACTCTTCAGCGAACTTGTTAAGAGCTTCTTTTTGTTTAGCATTAAGGTGTTTCGGCACTTCAACATTAACAGTTATATATAAATCTCCTACACCATAGCCATTAACATCTTTTACGCCCTTACCCTTTAATCTAAACTTAGTACCCGATTGAGTACCTTCTGGTAAATCAAACTTAACTCTCTCAAACAAGGTAGGTACTTCTATTGTTGCACCAGTAGCTGCTTGTGCGAATGTAATAGGTATATCACAGAATAAATCATTGCCTTCTCTTCTAAATAACTTATGAGGTCTAACTTTTACTAATACTCTTAAATCTCCATCTGGACCACCTTTTGAACCAGGTTGGCCTTGACCTCTTAATGAGATCGTTTGGTTATTATCAATTCCAGCTGGAATTTTAATATCAATTTTTACTCTCTTCTTTATATATTTCTTACCATGGCATGTGGAACACGGAGTATCTATAATACTTCCTTCTCCACCACAAACTTGGCAAGTAGAAGAAGTTTGAATTCTACCTAATATAGTACTTCTATATGTTGTAACCCGCCCTGTACCATTACAGGTTTTACAAGTCTTTACGTTAGTACCAGGTTTAGCACCAGTTCCATTACAAGTATCGCATTTAACAAGTCTATCTACTTCTATTTCCTTAGATACACCTTGAGCCGCGTCTTCGAAAGATATTTCCACAGCAGTAGAAATGTTTGCACCTCTTGCGGGGCCATCTGGATTTCTGCCACCAGCTCCTCCATTGAAGAACTCTTCAAAAATATCATTTATACCGCCAAATCCACCAGTAAATTCGAAACCAGAGCCATTAAACCCTCCAGAGAATCCGCTAAATCCATTAAATCCGCCGGCTCCTCCTCCCATAGGGTCAGCTGAACCGAATTGATCATAATTAGACTTCTTTTGAGGGTCGCTTAAAACCTCATACGCCTCATTTATCTCTTTAAACTTTTGCTCGGCTTCCTTATCACCCGGATGTAAATCCGGATGATATTGTTTAGCCAATTTTCTGTATGCTTTTTTTATTTCATCTTCTGAAGCAGTTTTAGAAACCCCTAAAACCGCATATAAATCTTGTTGTGCCATTTACTAACACTCCCAATTTTACTTGTTTTCATTATTATCATCAACAACATTGTAATCAGCATCAACTACATTATCGTTATTATCTGTAGCTTCTGTTCCTTTATCTGCAGTTTCACCACTAGCAGCTTTTTGTTGTTGTTCTTGTGCTACTTGTTGATACAATTTTTCAGATACGCTATAGAAAGCTTCTTGTAACTTCTTAGCAGCTTCATCAATTGCATCTACATCAGTACCTTCTAATGCTTTCTTAGTATTTGCAATTTCAGTTTCAATCTTAGATTTTTCTTCTGAAGAAATCTTATCTCCTAATTCTTTTAATGTCTTTTCACTGCTGTATACTATAGAATCAGCATTATTTCTAACTTCAGCCTCTTTCTTTTTCTTCTTATCTTCTTCTGCATATTGTTCAGCTTCCTTAACAGCTTTCTCAATATCTGCATCACTCAAGTTAGAACTTGCAGTAATAGTAATATTTTGCTCGTTTCCTGTTCCCATATCCTTAGCAGAAACGTGAACGATACCGTTAGCATCTATATCGAATGTAACTTCAATTTGAGGTACTCCACGAGGAGCAGCAGGAATTCCAGTAAGTTGGAATCTACCTAAAGTCTTATTATATGCAGCCATTTCTCTTTCGCCCTGTAATACATGAACTTCAACACTTGTTTGACCATCAGCAGCTGTAGAGAATACTTGACTCTTCTTTGTAGGAATTGTAGTGTTTCTTTCAATTAACTTTGTAAATACACCACCATAAGTTTCAATACCAAGAGAAAGTGGAGCAACATCTAGTAATAATAAATCTTTTACATCTCCAGCTAAAACTCCGGCTTGAATTGCAGCACCAACTGCAACACACTCATCAGGGTTAATTCCCTTGAATGGCTCTTTACCAGTTAATTTCTTAACTAATTCTTCTACCATAGGAACTCTTGTAGAACCACCAACTAGAAGAACTTTATCCAAATCATTTGCAGTTAAACCAGCATCTTTTAATGCTTGGTTAACAGGGCCACTAGTTGACTCTACTAAATCTCTAATTAATTCCTCAAATTTTGCTCTTGTTAAGTCTATATTCATATGTTTAGGACCAGTTTCGTTAGCTGTAATAAATGGTAAGTTTACATTAGCAGTAGTAACGCCAGAAAGCTCAATCTTAGCTTTTTCAGCAGCTTCTTTTAATCTTTGCATAGCCATACTATCTGTTGTTAAATCAATACCATTTTCCTTCTTAAAGCAATCTACTAAATAATCAATTACTCTATTATCGAAGTCATCTCCACCAAGTCTGTTGTTACCACTTGTAGCTAAAACTTCAAGAACACCTTCACCAATTTCAAGTATAGATACATCGAACGTACCTCCACCTAAATCGTAAACCATAACTTTTTGTTCTTTTTCTTTATCGAAACCATAAGCTAAAGCAGCGGCTGTTGGTTCGTTTATAATTCTTAAAACCTCTAATCCAGCAATCTTACCAGCATCTTTTGTTGCTTGTCTTTGAGCATCACTAAAGTAAGCAGGAACAGTAATAACAGCTTGCGTAACTGTTTCGCCTAAATAGCTTTCCGCATCAGCTTTTAATTTTTGAAGAATCATAGCAGAAATCTCTTGTGGAGAATATTTCTTACCATCTATTTCTATTCTTCTATCTGTACCCATATCTCTCTTTATTGAAATAACAGTTCTTCCAGGGTTTGTAACTGCTTGCCTCTTAGCAATTTGACCAGCAAGTCTTTCCCCTGTTTTTGTGAAAGCAACAACTGAAGGCGTTGTTCTTGAACCCTCTGTATTTGCTATTACTACTGGATTACCACCTTCCATTACTGCAACACATGAATTAGTTGTACCTAAATCAATACCTATAATTTTTGACATTTTAATCTCTTCCTTTCGTTTTCTACATAAATATAAATATATTTTAGCAACTTAGTTGCAAAACTATTCCAAAATTTATCAATTTGCTACCACAACCATGCTATGTCTTATAATTCTATCTTTTAATTTATACCCTTTCTTTAACTCCTTAGCGACAATATTCTCGCCTAAAGAATCGTCCTCAACATGCATAACGGCATCATGGAGATTAGGATCAAACGGCTCTCCAACAGCCTTTATCTCCTCTGCGCCTAATTTCTTAAGTACATCGTCGAATTGTTTGCAAACTAAGTCTACTCCATCTTTCCAAGCCTTAGATTTTTCATCATCTGCAGTTATTGTAGAAGCACTCTTCTCCAAAGTATCTAAAACTGGTAAAAACTCGGTAATAAGTTCCGCCGATATGATATTATATAAAGCATCTTTGTCTTTAGTAACCCTCTTACGGTAATTATCAAAATCAGCCATAACTCTTTGAAGTTGAGCATAATATTCTTCAGCAGAAGGAGTATTTTCTGCTTTCTCCTCTACCTTTTCAGCACTTTTATTTACTGCCTCATTGACTTCAACATTTTGTGTTTCTTCCATCTTTATATCACAGTCCTTTCTTAACTTTTCGTTGGTATCCTTACTCCCCAAGTAGTTTTTTAACATAACCTACTACTTTACTATAATCCATACGTTTCGGGCCAATAATTGCAATATCACCCTTGTCCTTATATGGGAAAACTATAACCCCATAATCCTTAAATTGCTCAATAGAATTTTCTTTTCCTATTTTAACGGTAATTTCAGAGTCATATGGCTCATCAAATAAGCCTTTTAATAACTCCTCTTCCTCAAGCATGTACATAAATTTTCGCAAGTTTTCTATGTCGTTAAACTCAGGATAATCGAAAACATTATTTCTTCCGTATAAGAAAATTCCATCATCATCTTTAGAAATAGAGGTATAATGAGTAGCTCCAGATAAGGCCATAGTCGCTTTTTGAAGAGGATCTTTATCGCTCTTAGATAAATCATTTAAGAACTCAGAAATCTCTTCATCGCTTATATTATTAGTATTCATTATATCATCAACGTAATACCTATAACCCAAATCCGAAGGAATTCTTCCGGAGGAAGTATGAGTTTTTTCGAGTAACCCCATCTCCTCCATTTCAGCCATTTCATTACGAATAGTTGCAGAACTCAACTCTAAACCATAATCATTGGCAATCATTTTCGAGGCAATAGGCTCTGCACTATTAATATAATAGTCTACAATAGTCTGTAGAATACGCTTTTTCCTATCATCAAGAAACATTTTTATTCTCCTCTTTTCAAATTAGCACTCTTTTAAAGCGACTGCTAATTCCAAAATTAAAAATATCACTCAACGCATAAATTGTCAATAGATTTATTTAAAGTTTTTCACGAAAATTTATATTTTTCTCAACTTATAAACTTCCTTTTCTAATATAGTCAAAACATAATCAATATCTCCTTTTGTATTTTCCACTCCCAATGAAAATCTTAACGAACTTTTAATAGTATTATCATCTAACCCAATAGCTTTTAAAACATGTGATGGCTTTACGTTTCTTGCGCTACAAGCTGAACCACTAGATGCAGATATTCCATGAAGGTTAAGCATTTCAAGTAAAGTTCCGCCATCAACTCCATTAAAAGAGAAATTAATATTACCAGGAAGTCTTAATTCCCTATGCCCATTTAGCTTAACATCTGGAATCCTTCTTTCAACTTCAGTTATAAAATACTCTCTTAAAGCCAAGATTTTCGAATTATTTTTATCGAAATCACGATATGCAATTTCCATAGCTTTTCCAAGCCCAACTATTGACGGAACATTTTCTGTACCAGCCCGCTTACCAAGCTCTTGGCCACCTCCGTGAATTAATTTTTCTATATTAGTTCCTTCCTTTATATATAGCGCCCCTATACCTTTAGGTCCATATAACTTATGACCAGACAAAGAAAGCATATCTACGCCCAATTCTTTAACATCAATTTTTACATTTCCAACCGCTTGAACAGCATCTGTATGGAAATAAATATTATGCTCCTTTGCAATTTGTGCTATTTCCTTTACAGGTTCAATTGTCCCTATTTCGTTATTTGCAAACATAACAGAAATCAAAATTGTAGTTTCTTTTATTGTATTTTTTAGCTCATCTAAGTCAATTCTTCCGTATTTATCTACACTTAAATATGTTATTTCAAATCCAAGCTTTTCTAAGAACTCACAAGACTTTAATATAGCAGCATGTTCAATACAAGTAGTAATAATATGATTTCCTTTATCTTTATTTGCAAAAGCAATACCTTTCAAAGCCCAGTTATCTGACTCTGAACCACAACCTGTAAAATATATCTCAGTTGGCTTTGCATTAAGAGCTCTTGCCACCCTCTCCCTTGCAAGATTAACTATATTCTTATTTTCATCGCCCAATTTATATATAGCAGATGGATTACCAAATTTCTTAGAAAAATAAGGCATCATCTCATTTAAAACCTCTTTTTTAACATACGTCGTTGCCGCATGATCTAAATATATATTTTTGTTCATTGTTATCACCTAAAGCATTATATGAAAATAGGAAGTATTATGTGAAGCCCCAAAAACAACCTCATATAACACTTCCTATATTTATTCTATAATTCTTTTTAACTCATTTTGAGAATTTTGTACTGCTTGAATAATCTTTTCCGCTCCTTCTTTTGAATATGTTTCTTTATAATCTGCCATTTCCCGTAAGTGCATACCGTTTTCAAAGCAATTATATATACTACTCGAAAGCAAATCCGTTTTTATGTATAATTCTTTAAATACCTGTTTTAAAGCCATATGGCTTTCTTCCCTATATCCCGCTTTAAATACTACTGCTCTAACCATGTGAAAAACACCATAATATGCTTGGATCGTAGCCCATTTATAATTCCCTATGTCAAAACTCTCTTTTGCTGATTGTAAGTCTTTCTCTCCAACTCTAAATTCTTTTAAATACATACCATCATCAAAATTGCACTTCTTAATTTTGCCTTTTAAAATCAAATCTTCAATTACTCCCATAACACCTTTCCTTTCATAATTTGATTATAAAAAACCCTATCCTCATTTTCCATATTCATTAATTCTACTGTATCTACTATTACTGGATTTATTGGTCTTAAAGTTTCATAATTTTGAATAATCCTATAAATTTCCTCTTTTTCGTTTTCCGTAACAATACATAAATCTATATCGCTATTAATATCATCTTCTCCAGTGGCACAACTTCCAAAAAGAATTCCTTTTTGAGATATTTCTTTTAAATCTTGAATTAATGGGTTTAATTCAGCAATATTAGTAAACACCTTAAAAGGTGCTACTAAAGGATTTAAAATATTAATTTTATATACTATGCTTTTCCCTATCCTATGACTTTCTACAATATTTGCTTCTTCAAAAGATTTTAAAATTTGACTAACACTACTCACCGCCAGATTAGTTTCTTTTGCAATATTAGTCGGAGTATTATCGCTATATACATTTCTACTTAAATATGAAAAAATGATTAATGGATTTTTATTATATAACAAACTAGTTAAATTTTTCATATTGCATTCTCCTTTACAACGAATATGTTTTCTTTTAAAAGAATATATATTCATTATAATAAAAACACGAAATTTGTCAATATTTTTTAGTAAATATAAAGCGAGGCACTAACGCCTCGCCAAAACACACAATTTATTATTAATCTTCATCGTGGCAACCACAATCGCAATCATCATCACAATCATGATCTTCACAGCCACAATCACACTCATCGTCCCATTCAAGAGTAACTTCTTTTTTACAATGAGGACAAGTTATTTCTTCCATATCTTCTAACTCTTCAACATTAATCTCGATTTCCTTTTCGCAATAAGGACAAACCGCAGTAAATACAGTATCATATTCTTCAATATGCATACCATCATTTATAAGATTAATATCCTCATTAACAGCTTCTAACTCTTCTTCAAAATCATCACATCTAGCATTTAAAGAAGCTATCTCATTATCCATTTCTTCGAGCAAATCCATTAATTCAGAAATAACCTTTCCGCTGTCTTTTTCTTGACCAACAAGTCTTTTTATCTCGTCTATTCTTTCGCTCATTTGTAACCTCCTCTAAACTCTTTCCATGTATTCACCAGTTCTTGTGTCGATACGTATAACTTCACCTTGGTTTACGAATAAAGGAACCATAACCTTAGCACCTGTTTCAACAATAGCAGGTTTTGTAGCACCGGTCGCAGTATCGCCCTTGAAACCAGGTTCTGTCTCTGTGATTTCAAGTTCTACAAACGTAGGTGGTTCAACACCAAATACATTACCTTTATAAGATAATACTTTTACATTCATATTCTCTTTAATATATAATAATGCATCTCCTAATTGATCCTTATTTAAAGGTTCTTGTTCGTATGTTTCTGTATCCATAAAATAGTATAACCCAGAATCTTCATAAAGATACTGCATTTCTCTCCTATCTACTTGAGCATTTTCATACTTTTCAGTAGGGTTAAATGTTTTTTCAAGAACAGAACCATTCATAACATTTTTAAGTTTTGTTCTAACAAATGCGGCACCCTTTCCAGGTTTTACGTGTTGGAATTCTACAATTCTATATACCTGTCCATCCATTTCAAAAGTAGTACCATTTCTAAAATCTCCAGCCATTATCATAATAAAATCCTCCTATATCTTTTTTAACAGGTATATGATACATGAAATTCGTGCAAATTTCAATATATTTTTCCCATTTTTTTGTAAATTAAATAATTTTACTTACTTATGAGCTGCCCTTGTAGCCCTATTCATAACGGCAAGCCCTATACCTTCTTTTGCAATTCCTTCTAAAATAATTTTATCATACCCCTTAATATCACACTCTCTAAAAGCATAAAACAAATTTTTAGCAAAAGTTTCAGGCTTATTTCTACTACCCAAGCACATTGTATCAAAATCTTTAAAGTAATCACTAGTTTCCTCAGAACATAGAATGATCGTTTTCTCTTTACTATTTTTTATTTGAGCCTCTATCTTTTCAACTATTTCTTGAATAGTATTACCATCTATTAAGATAACCTCTGCAGAAGGCGCATAATGCTTGTACTTCATTCCAGGAGATTTAGGCTTGTCCGTAACCTCTACACCGTCTACCCCTTTATCTATAATAACATCTCCACAAACTGCTTTAACCATATTAGGTGTAATACCACCTGGTCTTAAAATAATAGGCACATCCCCAGTAGCATCAATAACCGTAGATTCAACACCTACTTCACAAGGCTTACCACAAATAATAGCATCTACCCTACCCATCATATCATCAATTGCATGTTTTGACGTAGTTGGACTAGGCTTTCCGGAAATATTTGCACTAGGAGCAGCAACAGGTAAATCACACAATCTTAAGAACTCTCTAGCCTCAGTACTTTGAGGTATTCTTATTCCTACTGTATCAAGCCCAGCGCTAACTATATCAGATATACATTTTTTCTTTTTAAGAACTAAAGTCATAGGACCTGGCCAACACCTTGCCGCTAGCTTTTTAGCTATATCTGTAACTTCTTCAACATAATTATCTATCTTTCTAAAATCGTCTATATGTACTATTAGCGGGTTGTCTGATGGGCGCCCCTTTGCTATAAAAATTTTTTTTACAGCCTCATCATCTTTCGCATTTGCACCTAAGCCATAAACCGTTTCAGTTGGAAATATAACCGTACCACCATTTTTTAAAATATTTGCTGCTACAATTAAATCATCTATTGTTGTACCTAAAAGCTTTGTCTCTTTCATTTTAATTTCCTTTCTAAAAAATTTGGACTTGGAGACCGACCCCAAGTCCACTTTCCACTTTATCTACCAATAATCTCAAGTAAAATTGGAATTATTACTATATATAATATCGTTCCAGTAACTATAGCCCTTCTATCTATTGGGCGCCATATATCCGTGCTTTGAGGAGCTGAAACAATCTCCGGCTCTACTCTTTGGGCATCTAATTTCTTATTCGCCTTTTTATACTCTGAATACGTAACTATTCCTATTAGTACCAAACCAGCAAGTAATATATACACCCAAATAGGAAGCGTTTCCCAAAACTCTTTTAACTGAACGATAATATTTAATATCATAAATATTATACCTGTAACATATAAAGATAGCCATTTATCCGATTTGTACCCTACCAATATAGAAACAAAAGATATTATTCCTATAAATAATGCTATTTCTAAGCAAATCCTTGAACCTACTTGTATATACCATATGCATAATAATGCACCTTCAATCCAATTTACCTTTTTATTATCAACAGAAGATAAGAAACCTCTTGTATAAATAAATAATAAAGCTATCCATGGCAAACTGTATAAAATATAGTTTACATTAGCATTCCAAATAGATATAGGTAAAATTATAACATATGGAATAAGCAAGGCAACTACGGTAAAGCTTCTGAAAATACTATTTCTATTTGACATTATAAATAAAATTACATAGATAAATGTAAGCACTATTACTCCAATAACTTTTAAATCAAAATGAATAAATGTATTTAGTATAAAAAGTGCAAGAGCTAGTATCTCTAAACCGTAAACGAGCTCTCTATTGCCTTTATATCTCTCATCTTTACGGCTAAATGTTATAGCAAGTAAAATTAATAAAGACAATACACCCAAGAACTGAGATACAGGTGCAAAACACCTAACACTAGAAGGCATTGCTAGAACTGTCACTAAAATTCCACCTATGAAATAAAGTGTTTTCATTGTTTCTTTTCTAAATAAGCATATAATTGCAAAAATCATGCCAACTAAAGCAAGGAATAAAGTCTCTTCTCTATAATCAAAAGTATAGAATAGCTTATAAATTGTATAACTTAACAATATTACTTTAAGCGGTTCTAGTAGATTTTCAAAATAAAACTTGCCAACATTTCCTTTTAACGAAGCAACTATCGAAACACCTAATAACATAACTGCTCCAACTATTGCAAAATAATTAAAGTTCAAATTTAACGCATCAAGAACAATATATAAAAGTCCTAAATCAACTACACCGTTTGTAGTCGAAAATAATCCTTTTTGTTCTCTTCTAGCATAACCAATAGCATAAACCACAAGAGATATAACTAAGAATTGTAATAAAATAATTTTACTATCTGCACCAATTACTGCAGCCAATACAAAGGCCGTCACAAGTGTAAATATTGGAGCAAAAATCTCATAAAATAAATTTTTATTCTTTATTGCGTTATAGTAACTTGCAATAAACGCACAAGCAAAAGCTAATAAATAAAATACTAATCTATCTGACTTTGTTAATAAAGCTACTAAATCAAGCAATATAATTGAAGCAATAGGCAAAAATATAAGTGCAAATTTATTAGTTGTTTTAGCCAAACCATTTTCACCTTTTACTAAGGCAAATAAAGATAAAATTGCTACTGCTACAAATACCCAAACATCATTTCCTAAATTAGCAAATTTAACTAAAGAAAGTATAATCATCAATACACATAAATCAAATATATAAAAGATATCATTAGCTTCATACTTAAAGTAAGCTAAAAGTGCAAGTACTCCACCTATTCCCCATAAAAATGCTTGGTATAAATGAGTACCGCCACCGTTTAATGAAAACCATTCACCAAAAATATTAAAATATCCAGCTGCAACGAATGCAAATACTGCAAATACATTTCCTAAAATGTAATAAGTAATAGAAGATCTCTTTATATTAAACTTATTTTCAGCCAAGAAAGACATTATAAAGAAAATCACAGAAGCAATAATTAGAGCAAATGTTTTTCCAAATCCAGAAAGCGTTTCCCATGTAGTCATTGCAAAGATAATACCTGCTAAAATAACTAATCCACATCCTAAAGCAAGCAATATTCTAAGTCGTCTTTCAGCCTTTTCTTCATCAGTTTTTTCCGGTTCAGGTTGCGTTGGTGCTTCATTTTTTTGAAGAATATTAGCAAAAGCAATAATTCCAAGAATAAATGAAATCATATGCCCCGTTAATATAGATAACACACTCGCTATTATTGCAAGTACTCTCGCTGTATTTATGTTTTTATCGATGTTATCTGCACCACCTAAAAACAAGCCACCAAGCAAAAACTGGTATGCGGCAATAGCAAAAAACGGGATTGCAATTACGCCCCAACTACCAAATGCAAAAAACACAAATGAAGATATTAAAAATATAATACCTCCAAACACCAGATTAATTCCTGCTGCGACTTTAAGTAAAGTCTTTTCCATAGCAATCCTCCTCTTTAGTATCCCACTCTAGGTTCGAATTTAGAAACCTCCGAAAGTTTTTTAAATAAATTCTTTTCTTCGTCTGTGAGTTGCTCTGGTACTACTATTTTTATTTTTCCTAGTAGATCTCCACGGCTAACTCCAGACTTGTAGCCCTTTCCAGGTATTCTTAATTTGTTAAAACTTTGAACCCCAGCTGGGATTTTTACATTTAACTTTCCATCTATACCATCAATTACGGCTCTTCCACCAAAAACAGCCTCCCAAGGTGTTATCGGTATTTCTACCTCTAAATCTTTACCACGAATAGTAAATTTATCATGTTTTTTTATGATTAAATTAACGTATAAATCACCTGGAGGAGCTCCAATAGTACCAGGTAAGCCCTTTCCAAGTATTTTTATTTTATCTCCTGTGCGTGAGCCCTCAGGAATACTTATTTCATATTCTTTTATTTTATTTGAAGCGGTTTTTACTTGAATAGTAGTATCTATCCCATGAAAAGCCTCTTCAAGAGTAATTTCATAATTAACAAACATATCTTCACCACGTTTAAATAACAAAGTCTCTTCTTTTTTAGCAAAGCCTGTTTCAAAAGTTATTGGATCAAATTCAACCGAATCATTTCCAAAAAACAAATTATAAAAATCACTAAAAGCACCATCTGTTTTCCCGGAAAATTCAGGTTTCGGCTTAAATCCAAACTTTTGAGGATCAAATTCAAAACCACTTACGAAGTTAAAGCGATTAACTATAGAGTCGTAATGTTTCTTTTTAGCGGGGTCTCCTAATACTTCATAAGCTTCATTTATTTCTTTAATTTTTTCTTCAGCTTCAACATCCCCTACATTAGCATCAGGGTGATATTGCTTAGCCAAAAGTCGGTATGCCTTCTTTATTTCTTCGGCTGTTGCTGTCTTTTTTACTCCGAGTAGACCATAATAGTCTTTATACTTCATATAAATTCCCCCATTTTCGACTTTTACTTTTATTATATAATATATAATTACATAAAAAAAAACAAGGGTTTTATCTTTTTTTATTGCAATAATAAACCCCTGTTTTTATTTTATTATTTTTCTAAAACTTTTTTCTGCCAACTCTTTTCACCACATTCTGGACACCTCATATATCTAGTCCTTCCCATATGAATTGCCCATAATACGCTTTTATACGTAGGTACGTATTTATGATGGCAGTTTGCACACTCGTAGAAGCCAGCAACTTGCTCTATCTTTACGCAATAATACATCCCCGGTATAAATAACACCCAGCCGAGTATTATAAGGAAAATTCTAATACCTTCCTCCATCTCAAGAAAAGAAGCAATAAAAACTAATACTAAAAGTATTATCGTTGCAAGTACCCCTATAACTACCTCTAGCTCCAATAACATTTTATTTTTTTCTTTTATGGTATTAGCCTCATTCTCCATCTTGGCTCACCTCTATGATTTTTTTAATATCCTATTGTTTTTTATACAATGTATCATTACCACTTGAATCTTTTACATTTAATGTATCACCTTTAATGCTAAATTCTGTTTTAAAAGGTTCTGTATTTCCATTATATAATATAGACAATTTTTTTCCTTCTGTTGTATAAGTGAAAATCATTGGATTTTGATACACATTATACTCACCTGTTCCATCTTCATTAAATGTGTAAATAAAATTTCCACTATCATCTTTCCAAACTCCAAGAATAGACTCTGGTTCCTTTTCACCACCACAAGCTGTTAGTGCAAAAACACCAACACATAATATTAACCCTAAAAACATAGATCTTAATAACTTCTTCATTACTTTAAAATCCCCTTTCATCCTAATAGGACTAGCTAGAGCACAAATATTATCTGTATGCTAGTCATTATATCATATTTTTACTAAATTTACTTTTTTTATTCTTCAACAGGATTTCCTTCAGCATCAATAACTCCATTATATGTTAAAGAATTTACAATTGACTTAACTTCTTCATTATTATCAAAGAAGTTCACACCACTATCATCATTTCCGGCTTGTGAAATTGGGTCAATTTCTATAGTTATATATCTTAAAGTAGTTTCAGAAATTTCTTCTAATAATGCCTTAACTGTTATACTTCTAGAACTATCACATCTATAAGCATCATATTTACCTAATTTAAACTCTTTATATTTGTCTTCATACCATTCTTTGTCTGATTCTTTATTGTTCATATATGTAGAATCTTCACTTACCCACATCTCTATTTTGTAATTTTCCTCTTGATCTTTTAAAACTTTTCTATACTCAGTTTCATCTGTAACTTCAATACCAGCATTTTCTGGATAATAGAAATCAACAGATACTTTCGCATCATTTCCTAGATATGTATCTCTTAAAAGTGAAAGTTTTGTTCCTGTTGGTTTCTTTTCTCCGCAACCAGTAAATGCGAATAAACAACCAACTGTTAATACCATAACCAATGCAAAACTAATAATTTTCTTCATATTTAATTCCCCCATTTTTAATTATTTTCCCATGCTCTCTTTTCAGCATCATCTGCAATTTGAGTATATTTAGCTCCATAATTGAATGTAGCATTCATCATATCTGTTGCAGCATTTTTAAGTTCACTCTTGGCATTTTCCATTCCTTCAGAATCGTTTTGGATAGCAGCCTTTGCTAAGTTACCCAAAGATTTTAAAGACTCAATACCAGCTTTAGCTTGCGCTTGTTGAGTACCTGTACCAGTAAAGCTTTCTTTGATACTTCCAGCAACACTCTCGCTTGCTCTTCCAAACAATTTATTCATATGAGCTTTGGCAAGACTTCCACAAGTAGCATCATCTGTATTCTTTTCAAAAGGAATTCTAATTTTTGAAACATACGGATGTTGTCTTCCACCCTCACTATCGTTATTCTTCCAACCATTTTCATCAATAGGGCACCTGAACTTTATCTCTATACCAGCTTCTGAATACTTTTTGCCATCTTGTGAAGAATTTGCTACTGTGTAATATTCAAAATCCTGTACTTGATCATATCTAAATAATTCTTTGGCATTCTTTTTATCGTACTTTGGAGAAAGTACTTCAAACATTCCAATAGAATCGATAAAATTTATACCATTCCAACCACTAACATATCTTTCTTTTTGACTATTATCTAGTGGTGCTACTTCTTTTTCGTAAAGACTATTCTGTTTCTTCATATACTCGATATGGTTTTGTAGGAATTCTTTATCGAAATTTGAAGCCTCTATGTAAGCACTACAATTTTTTTCACAATCTTTACAAATGTAGTTCTTATCATGTAATTTTTTTCTTGATAACAACCCAGCTTCTTTGCCGCAAAAACAACAAGTTTTCTTAGAAAATAATCCCATTGTTATCCCCCTTTCGTAAAATTTAAACTGTATACAATATTTGTATCATAAAAAAATAACTTTTTCAACAAATTTATATATCAATTTCATCAAAAAAATAACTTAAAGTTTGAACTAATTTTCCAGATGAATAAAGCTCCTTTATCTCTTCTTTTTTCATCCATTTTACATCTTTTACTTCATCAGTAGTTGCATTTTTTAAGTCTACATCTCCATTATATTCAAATAGCCATGCGTCCATGATATCATTATACTTTTTGTCATTAACAATTTTTCTTATTCTAGTAAAAACTAACTTTCCATTTAAGATATCTAAGTCAACTCCTACTTCTTCTTTTGTTTCTCTAATTGCACCTTCTAGACTAGTTTCTCCTTTTATTACAGAGCCGCCTACACATTCCCACATTAGTGGATGGATGGGTCTAGTTTCTGAACGTTGAGAAATTAGGTATTCGCCTTTGTTGTTTTTTATCCATACATGTACAACTAGGTGATAGTAGCCGTCTGGAATTGGATTACCTCTAATACAGGTCTTTCCTGTTATTTCTTTATTTTCGTCATATAAGTCCCAAAGTTCCATATATATCCCCTTTCAAAATATAGTTTCTCATTTAAATTGGGAATTATAAAAATTTAAATATTTGCTCAGGATATAAAATCTTATTGTGCTTTTTAAACTCATTAATATCTACCCAATAAGCATCCGATTCGCTATTATCATCTACTATATGATATCTTTCTTTAAAATCACTCTCTTTTATTTTTATATTGTAAAACAAAATTATTTCGTGTGCATTCTTGCCTTCGTATGTAAATATATTTTCAGCTATTCCGCAAAAATTTTCAACTTCAATATCTATTCCTAATTCCTCTTTATATTCTCTTTTTAAGGCATCTTCACTTTTCTCTAAAAACTCTATACCGCCACCCAAGCATCTATAAAACGCTTGATTCTTTACTTTGTCGTACCCTTCACTTACTAGTATTTTATTGTTTTGCTTTGCAATTCCTAGTACAATAGGTCTAATTTCTTTAAACTTATCCATATTTTCCTCCTTGTTAATTTTCTAGGTACAGTTTATCATATTAATTTTTAATTATCAAAATTTAATATTGCGTTTGGTTGCAAAGTTGATATGGTTATTGTTTATTTAAAAAGAATGGGTGCTGGCAAAATGCCAGCACTTTATTTGTATTAAATCTTTATTTAGTTTGTTTTTCCTTATATAATTTATATATTCTCTCAATATTTTCGTTTTCAATTTTATTGACATATAAGTCTTGATTACATTCCTTACATACAGCTACATTTTCATATGTATTTATCTCTACTCCTTTAAATTCTTTTATTTCTCTCTTTTCAGTCTTGTACTCTACTTCTTTCCTACAATATGGGCAATATACTCTCATTTTAATTCACCTCGCATTAAATGTAATTTTATATTTAAAACTCCTCCTTAGGATATTCTTTCCCAAATTTACTTGGTGTAAAATACTTAACTTCTCCGTCATCATTAACTGAAAAAATATGTAGGTTTAATACTTCAGCCACTTCCTTAGATATTCTTCTTAAAGCGACTTGAGCTGATTCCCAATACAAGCCAAGTCCATACTTATAAGCCTTGTTTATACTAGATATCCTCCCGTCTTCCTTAGAAATTGAATATCTTTTTACATCCATTCTTGTTATTATTTGACCTAGTGCATTAAGCCAACCCTCTCTATTTATTGAGCGCGCCGATTTTGCATATGATTTTCCTTTACATTCGATATAAAAATATTCACTGTTTCTTTTGCCACCTACTAATTTTATATCTACTCCATGTTTATGCAAATCGCTTTTTTCTACTCTTTCTTCATGCCAGTTGCCATCTTGTTTGTTTATCATAAAGTCGATTATTTTTTGAGTAACAAACGGTTCAGTAATTTTTTCATTCATTTGATTCAGACTCCCTTTATGCAATATTATTTTGCATTTTAAATTTATACTCCTCTCGAGTTACTTTTAATCAGCCACGAAAAAATCTATTGTTAAATCTATCAATAGTGACATCTTTCTATCAGTAGCATGTATCCTCTTTAATACCTTATTAGCACAGTGTAATGCTTTATTTCTGGGCTTTGCCGTTTTTTTATTATTCAATATATCTCTAATTTCCTCAAAAACATCTAATGCCAATGAATACTCTTCTAAGTTAACATCATAATTTGCTTCAACAAACTCAATTCCATATTTGAAAACTTTTAACAAATCATCAACGGTTAATTTCCCTTTATTACTATCATATATTACTAACTGTTTATCAAAAGGATTTGGGTTAAAATAAAGAGTATTTATCGTCCACATGCTAGGAAAATCTCCAAAATTTTCCCTAATAAAATATATAATAGCTTCAAAATATGATATTAAATTACAATTAACCTCATAATCATTCAATGCCCCTATAGGTTTACTTATCGTCATATTATATTTTATAACATTTAAGTTACTTACGCTACTTTGTATTTGAGGTATATTAACCAGAAAATTACTAACCTCTACTAATATATTTCTCTTCTCTTGCAATGTATATGAATTATACAAAGCATCATATATCTTATCTAATAAATAATATGACTCTTCTAACATTCTAATCTCCTCCTTTGGGGTGAATTATATCACAGGAAATTAAAATGTGCTAGCATTTTTAATATCGATAAGCATAATTTAAATTTATTGCCAACATATATAAAAAGTACTGACAAAAAACATCAGCACCTTTTATAAAAAATATTTTAACCTTTTCCTTGATTAAATACCAAAATTACACCTATATCAATACTATAAAACAAATCTACATATATTTTCGGTTATCATCAAACACATTATAATTAGAAAATAACATTTCTGTCGATGTAAGCATTTTTTTAGGATTAATTGTCCTTATAATATCAGTTATTTTTATTCCATATAATGAACCATATATATCATCAGATGCACTAGACTCTATCATTGATATAACATATTTAGCATCTTTTATGCTCTGCATATTTTTTAAAAACTCTTCATGATTAAATTGATGTTTAGTGTATAATTCTTGTTTTTGATTTATACTACCTTCTTCTCGCAAATATGGAGGATCACAATATATAAATGCATCTTTAAAAAGCCTATTTTGACCAATATAATCCAAGAAATCTTTATATTCCATATTAAAAAACTCAACATTTTTTATAATATCCGAAATATTTTTTAAATTGTCAAAATCTACTGATATGGTTTCTTTTTTTCCAAATGGAACATTGAATTGTCCTTGACTATTTTCCCTATATACCCCATTATACCCCGTCTTCATTAAAAAGAAAAAATATATTGCATTTATTTTTACTTTTTTATTATTATATTTTTTTCTAATATTGTAATAAAAACTTTGTTTACTCTGCATATCAGGTAAATCATTATACTGTGTCATTAACTTATTAATGTTTTTTTTCACATAACTATACTCATTTTTTAACAAAGTATAAAAAGATATTATATTATCATTAATATCGTTTGCATAAAATTTCTCATACTTAAAAATTTCTTTATTATTTAATAAATTAATTAATACAACTCCAGAACCTAAAAAAGGTTCAATATACACCTTTTTATTTTTAGGAAAAGAGTTCAGCATCTCATTTAACAATTTCTTTTTCGAACCAGCCCATCTAATTGGCGAATTTATTACTTTGTTCATAAATAATCCTTTCATTTAACATATATTTTTTATTTTCAGTTACTAATTTTTCAATGTTCAAGTCATTTGTAATATTTTATGGCGACTTGTTTTACACAACACTACATACTGTTTATCGTCTTTTATGGCATTTTTTTAACAATTAAGATATAATTTATTAATAACTATTACAATTAATTCCACAGACTTTATTATACCAACATTTGGGTTCTTAATTATTTCAAATTTTGATTTCTATTGAATAATAAAATAAACCCCAGTAAGTCTCATCTTACTGAGGTTTATTTTATTTGTTTTTTAACTAAATAACTGTAAATTACTAACTTCTTTAAGCTTAATATTTACCATCTCTTCTAATTTATTATAAACAAAACCATATATATCTTCTTCAGACAAAGCATCAATAAGTCTAACACTCCCATATAATGATATTTGCTTCGTCAATTCCGAGTATATAGTTCCTTTTCCATCATTATATTTAAGTTTATCTACATCTATTATGTCTTTATACTTTTCTACTATACTTTTTTCCGCTTTTAATACTCCTAAAACAATATTTTTCTGACTTGAACTCGCCCGCCAACTCAATGTTCTAAATCTTTCTGGATTTTCTATAACAAACTTTGTTAAATAATATTTATCTTCTGCACTTTCTTCTACTGACAATTCAACCCTAAAATAACACCTCGCTAAAACATTAAAAAATAATCCTCTTCTTTGGCCTTGCTTAAACAGCCAGTGATCTTCAAATGTAGTTTTAGAATTTATTTTCATAGCTTGTATTGCTACTTTATATCCTATTGTAAAGTTAAACCAACACCAAAATCTTTCATCTGTTATTATATATCTTGGCAAGTCTTTAAGTGTTTCATATATTCTAATGGAGTTTTCAAAATCTACATTTTCATAATTGTCATCTGTTAACAATTTTATGTCATTTATTTTATACTTTTTCTCCTCAAATATTTGTCCATTATAAATTTGTTTTAGCCAATCAGCATTATCTTTTTCTTTAATTAAATAATTAGCAACTTCTTCACTATTTTTATATAGAGTTTCTAATGCATCATCAGTAATAAAACTTATATTTATTTTATTCATCATCTTCACCTCCACATAATTTTTTCCTTACAGAAATATTAAATAAATCTTTTATTCCATTCAAATTACCATCATTTAATAATTTCTGCGAGATAACTGAAACATTTGCAACCTTTAATATGTTTTCTGTTAATTCAACACCATATTGTTTTTTGTACGCATTCTTTACAGATATAAACCAATTATATTCCATTTCAATAGAGTCTAAATCATAATCTTCAGTTCTTATAGCGTCTTGAAATTCTTTTAAACAATAAGTTAGTGCTGGAATAGCAATCATAGAAAAGAATATATTTTGGAAGTTATCATTTTTTCTTAAATTATCATAATATGTAAATTCTTCCTCTGGTAAACTTATTAATATCTTCTTAGCTTTTTTCTCTATAATCATAGAATCCGCTGATTTATCTCTTATTATTTGGAATATGGAAGATACCTTTTTATCTATACTCTCATCATAATCTATAACCGTTGTATATCCATCATCAATTGCTACAATATCGTTTTTATCGATTTTAAAACTGTATCCATTATAGTCATCTAAGAAATCACTATCATTAAAGTTTTCTAAATCTGTTTTTGCATATATATAACAAGATATTTCAACTTTATCTCTTAAATCGCCAATAGGTATTTTTATAGTTTGTGGCTCTGTAGATATTTCAAACATCTTTCTATATACTGTTGCAGAGCATTCTATAATTAATCCAACCCCTAATTGATTATTTTCTATCATTCTCTTTATATTCTCATTATTTATTTCTATATATGCATCTTCTAAAATGTAATTTTGTCCATCATTAAAATCATTACTTTTAAAAGAATATGTGGTTTCTTTAAAACAACTTCTTAGATTACTGTTATTTATTGTAGGATATGGAAATAATTTATTACCTATTTGCATATAATTTCACCTCACATCTATAATAATCTCTTAAATCAGTATATATAATTGCTTTATTCTTTCCTAAACCAATTTTAAATCTTACTGCTTTACCATCTTCTATTTCAGTTTCTGAATCATTAACTATACATTTAACAATATTAGCATTATACTGATTTCCTGCATCATCAAAATAATAAACTTCTAATTCGCAATCCGATTCTTCATAAACAGAGTCGATAATTGATATATATTCTCCGTTTTCTTTGTTAGATACAAAAAATACTTTTTTAATATCTGTTAACGGAACATATCTTAGGATATCTTTATCTCCTTCATCCTCTCCGCCTTTTGTTTCATCACTTTCATAAGGTTCTCCTTGATTTCCTGAATTATTTCCACTTGGAACTGGTGAGTCATCGCCTTCTTCATCGTGTTCTCCTACATCAGGCGCAATTCCCTCCAATGTATTTGTTTCAATTATTGGATTTTTTGAATATTTTTTATTATCAATTCTTTTAATAATAACTGGTGTATCTTTTACTACCGATTCTTCTTGTTCTCCACCTATTAAATCTGGATTCTCATCATTGCTTTCGGGTAAATAATCTCCTGCTCCTTCAATATCAAGTTTTTCAGTTTCGCTTGTTGATAAAACTTCACATACAAAATCAATTATTATATCTTTCATTTGTTGTATAACATTTTTTACTTCACTTCTAAGAGCCTCATCATTTTTTCTTTTAGGCTCCCAATCCGTATGTTGTGGATTTTCTATATCTTTTAATTGTTCATTCAGTTTATTATTTTCAATTATGCACATTGCTGAACATGGCATAGTAGAAATACCAATAAACGATTTTATTTTCATATATGGATATCTAATCATTATACAATTTCCGGTTGCTAAATCCGAATCGTCTCTACTGAAACTTTTTACATATATCTTAATATCTCCATATCCTAAAATATCAGAAGTTTTTGTAAAAACTCCTTCTCCTTCACTAACTAATAGATATTGTGAAATAATACTTTTCCTTAAATTTTTTGTAATTAGATTCTCCTTTTCAATTATTTTCTTTAAATTATCCTTTTTTACATTAATATCATCAATTCTTATTTCTAACTCATCTTTGTAAACCGCTACTAAAAAACTATCAAGTAACATAGATAATATTTGTTGTTTCCATGAATCTTCTTTTTTAAAGCCTAGAATATATAAATCTGTCCCCGAACTTGTCCTTTTATAATTCTTATCTAACTCTAATTGCTTATCCATAGGAGTATTTTTTCTATCAAATCCATAATAACCTGTTCCCATTGTTTTTTCATCTGTCCCATCCATTGGTGCAGAACATAATTTAGAAATTCCTAAGCATTTACTTTCGCCATCAACAGTATATGTAGAATAAAAAACAGTATTAAATTTACTTGCAACAAAAGAAGCATATTTACCTATTCCTTTTGAACCTCCAGTAATTCCAGTTTTATCTGTAATTCCACTTCCTTTTGTTAATAAATAAAATTTATCTCCATATAAGCCTGTCGTATTAAAATCGCTAATTCTTAAACAAGTTATCGTTTCTTTTTCTATTGACTTACTCATGTCACTTAGTTGATCATAATCTTTACGATTATTTTGTTTATTCTTGTAATCCTTACAATTTTCTATTTCAGCTCTCAATCTATCATATCCTGGAATATCTTTATTATTTATTTCGAAAGTTTCAAATTCAATTACAACTTTTTTTTCTCCATCTTTTTTGGCATCAATTGAGTTTTGGCATGATTCTCTTGCTAAAGATGCAATTGGATCTTTTTTAAAAGTTTCCATATCTGCAGTATCCAAACCATTTTCATATGTATAATTATTTCCTTTAAAACGCCAATTTTCTTTTTCTTCCATTAATTAATCCTCCTTATTATAAAATCTGTTGTATCATAAAAATTTGTTGTATTTTGTATGTCATATTTTTCTCTAAAATATGTCTTAATTATTCCTATTAATAAATATTTGTTCCACCCTCTTGTAAGCCTTGGCAACATGAAGTAGCCATCAAATTCATCAGTTTTCATTTCCTTATTTTTTAATAATAAATCCATAAATTCCTCTATTTTTTCTAATTGTTCGCTTGCTAAATTTAGTTCTTCCTTTCTTACCATACTATCTTTATTTATTTGAATATATTCATCACTTAAATCATCCATAAAATTTAAATAGCTTGAAAGACCGCCTAAATTCATTTTATAAATATATCTTTTTATGTCATTATAGCTAAATATATTCAATCTCTTAGCATACTCTTTAATTAACATATATGATGTTGTAATAAATTCTTCTTCCCTGCTTATTATTGGTCTAGAATAATAATAATCGTTTTTATATAAGTTCTGAATTATAGAAAACAATTCAAAATCCCCAGACCTTGCTGTTATATTCAATTTATTATATAAATTTTTATTCATAATATTTAAACTTGCATATATTTTCTTTGATGTTAATATATTAGAATCTAACTTTACAAATAAATCATCTATATATTCTTTTAATTCTTGTTTTGTTTGTTCTGTTATATTTAACTTCTCCACATAAATATAACTTTTTGATCCAATTTGAATTAATCCATTTTCTTCTTCGGATTTAGCATAATTTTCATAATTATACCCTTTCAATCCTGGCATTTTTTCTCTTACATCATCTATTGTAAATGACCATTCAAAACTTTTAAATATTTCTTTCATCACGTCAGATGTAGTATAATTCCCTTCTGAATCTGTATTTATAAAATCTCGACCAGTATTAAATCCTTCTGGTAATTTTTCATCAATACATCCTTTCAAGTAAAATCTATTATTTATCCCTAACTTTTCTAACTGATTCTTAAATTTTTCATATATTAAGCTATAAGCAATAACAGGTTGATTTTTAATTATAAAATCGGTAATCTCATCAACTAGTTTTTCTGGTATAAGTGCAGCATATTCTCTAGCTTTATACCTACCTCTATCAATTTGAATAAATCCATTTCTATCTATCATTCCCTGTATAGAATGCATAGATGGAACTTCTATACTTCCATATTTATCAGTTAAAATATCAACTAATTTATAATAATCTTGTTCACTTCCGATATCATAGCCATCTATAAAATTTTCTTTTATTTCATTTACATATATATATCTAATACTTAACTCTTTTTTTACAAACATTTTGTCTTGATATAATCTGTAATTGTTTTTTATTATATTTTTTTGAATAATATCGTATTCTTCTACATCTGTTTTGACAATAATATTTTCAAGTTGCTCTTCAATTCCTTTTCTTATTTCTTCAAAAGTTATTTCCTTATTATTATATATGATATTAGTTTCTTCATTAATTCGCATGTCAAGCTCTTCAGAATACAATATTATAACTAGATATTTTGTTAGACTTTCATCTTTAATATAATTATAAAACTCCTCAATTGTTATATAATCTTTATTTTCTTTATTTATATCTCTATAAAAGCAATATAGTAATCTATTTATTTCATCTTTTTTATATAATAATTTTTGAATAGCTTTTCTTTCAATCTGCCTTATTCTTTCTCTGCTTAAGTTCAATTCTTTTCCTATATCAGCTCACGTTCTTTTTTCATTTGTATTTA
>JAEEGH010004477.1_pt1 | contig 35822 bp, 31 predicted proteins | sample 9134181 | NCBI WGS metagenome assembly JAEEGH01 (sample SAMN16246544, study PRJNA631951) | gut metagenome | biome: gut microbiome; feature: rumen; material: DP-attached | host: Bos | place: Iran: Karaj | collected 2018-10
GTTTTGTATGTAAGAGCATTTGCTTCCCTATTATGTCATTAGGCAAGAAGAGCGAAGCAGAAGTTGCTGCGTAATATATAGAAAAGCGCTAGTTAGCAGGGTCGTGAAATGACCACTGCAGCGTAAACATTGAATTTATAGAAGGCTATAATCCTTTGGATTATGGCCTTCTTTTTTTATTAGTGACGCAACTGGTCTGCGACGGTTGCTGGTGGGGATTACTGTAGCTGCCGGGCGGGGATCGCTGTAGCTGATGGAAAAGCTGAAGTTAGCGGAGATTTCGGTTACTAGGGGGATTAGTTCAATCTTTTTGTGCTATTTTGGAAATGTTGACCTAGCGGGAAAATAATAGCCTCTAGGTCCTACAAAACTTGCTTTTTAGGAAAGAGATTTAATCCTTATAGCGAAAAATTTTAGGAAAAGTATTAAAGCCCCTAAAATTCCAACTTGCTTTCTTTAATTTCGTTGACCTAATGGGCTAAAAAGTGTCAATTAGTATTAGTTTTTAAAAATGCATAATTTCCTAGTTCTTCATCTCTTGACCTTTTCAGAGAAAAATTGTCGGTAGGGATTATTCTTTCTAGAGAATTTCTGAAATTTGGAAGTAGTTTAAGTAGTAAGCTCCAGATTGTATATAAGTTTTTTGATTTCGTCAGATAAATGATACAATCTATCTGACGAAAGTAAAAAATAACTATTAATTCCCGCAACTAAACACCCCATCTTCGTTAGAACAATACAAACCCTTAAGTTAAGCACCCCTTTAGACTACAAAAAAGCAGGATTAGATAAGCGACGACTTATCTAATCCTGCTTTATATATGGGCTTATGCCCTAAGTCAAGACTCGCTCGCGAGTCTTGCGCGCCGGATTCGGGTCTGCTTCAGATGTAGCAAACACTCCGTGTTTGCTACTTAGCGTCAGCCTAATTTTGCGAAGCAAAATTCTAATGGCTGATGTTCCTACTGCAGACAAATTCCTGTCCGAATCCGTGCGCATCCTCGCGGAGCGTTTAACTCAGTCGGAGCTTGTACTCCGACTGAGTTAGATTTCTTACTTATGGAATAACTTCTTTGTCTGATATACAGGCTGGCATGTTAAGTTGATTCCTAACTACTTAAATGTACTTACATCTACTGGTGAAAGGATTACAGATGAGTGAACCTCTGTGCCCTTAAGTTTTGAGAGCTGGTCGAGGGCCTTCTGTGCATTTTCATCATTCTTAGCACAAATTGTAAGTGCGATTAAGATTTCTTCGATATGCATTCTTGGATTGTGATTTCCAAGTCTTTCCACCTTTAACTGCTGTAATGGCTCGATAACATCTGGTGAGATGAGCTTAACTGAGTCATCAAGGCCAGCAAGCTTCTTTAAAGCGTTAAGTAACATTGCAGAAGATGCACCAAGAAGTGTTGATGTCTTACCTGTAATGATTTCGCCTGTTTCAAGCTCGATTGCCGCAGCTGGTTCTCCTGTGATTTCAGCCTTTGTATTAGCGGCTGCAACTACTGGACGATCTGCAACTGTGATACCGCTCTTCTCCATGAGAAGCTCAATCTTATCAACGATTTCCTGACTTCCGTTACCCTTTCTTAAATCGCAAAGTGCTGTGAAGTAACGTCTAATAATTTCCTGATTAGAAGCGGCCTTTGTGTTCTCGTCGTTAACGATACAGTAGCCTGCCATATTAACACCCATATCTGTAGGTGACTTGTATGGTGATTCGCCATAAATCTTCTTAAACATACCATTAAGAACTGGGAATACCTCTACGTCTCTATTATAGTTAACTGTTGTCTTGCCATAAGCTTCAAGGTGCCATGGGTCGATCATGTTAACATCATTTAAATCAGCTGTTGCTGCTTCATAAGCTAAGTTTACAGGATGGTTAAGAGGGATATTCCAAATTGGGAATGTCTCGTACTTAGCATAACCTGCCTCAATGCCCTTCTGATGCTCATGATAGAGCTGTGAAAGACATGTTGCCATCTTACCAGAACCAGGACCAGGGGCTGTAACAACTACAAGTGAGCGCTTTGTCTCGATATAGTCGTTCTTTCCGAAACCTTCATCACTTAAGATGTGAGGTACATTTCCTGGGTAACCAGCGATTGGATAGTGTCTATAAACCTTAAGGCCAAGGCCCTCAAGTCTCTTCTGATAAGCAATAGCACTTTCCTGTCCTGCAAATCTTGTTAAGACAACAGAACCTACATAAAGGCCATAGCCTCTAAATGCATCTATAAGTCTAAGGACGTCCATATCATAAGTAATACCAAGGTCGCCTCTTACTTTATTCTTCTCAATATCGTTAGCATTAATAACGATTACGATTTCAACATCATCCTTAATCTGAGTTAACATTCTAATCTTAGAATCCGCCTCAAATCCAGGTAAAACTCTCATTGCATGATAATCATCGAAAAGCTTTCCACCAAACTCCAAGTAGAGCTTTCCGCCAAAATGACTGATACGTTCCTTGATGTGTTCTGACTGCATCTTAAGATACTTTTCATTATCAAATCCGATCTTCATAAAAATTACCTTTCTTAAACTCCAACATATTATTACTTTATTATATTAATCTTTCCCCCAAATTTCTGCAAGTATTTTAGTACTTTAGCACTATATCTTTTTAGGCACATTTACAATATAATCGATATGTTGATTAAATGTACATTTAATCAATAAATTTTATACTAATGGGAGCTGATAATACATTCGGCTGAGAGGAAGTGTAGACACTTCGACCGTAAACCTGATTTGGATAATGCCAACGTAGGGAAGATCTATTCGCGTCGTCCATTGGATGACGTTTTTTTATTTTTACTACAAGTCATTAAATTAACTCCCTAGAAAGAAATACTATGATTAAAGACATAACAATTGAAAAGAAAAAGATTCCGTGCGCTCTTACTATTGCCGGCAGCGACTGCTCTGGTGGCGCAGGAATACAAGCAGACATTAAAACCATGCTATCTCTTGGAGTTTATGCATCAAGCATTATTACTTCACTTACGGCACAAAACACCTTAGGAGTAAGAGATATTTTTGATTTAACGAGACATTTTCTTGATGAGCAATTCGACGCAGTCTTTACAGACATCTACCCTGATGCCGTCAAGATTGGCATGGTTTCTAATAAGGAAATCGTAGAGGGCATCGTAGAAAATCTTAAAAAATACAAGGCGAAGAAAATCGTCGTTGACCCAGTAATGGTCTCAACTTCCGGTTCTGTACTTTTGCAGGAGGACGCAATTTCCATCTTAGTAAATAAGCTCATCCCCCTTGCAACTGTGATTACACCTAACATTCCAGAGGCCTCTAAGCTTTCTGGCCTTGAGATAAAGAACCGAGAGGACATGATTAAGGCTGCTTACCTAATTGATGAGAACTACTCAAAGAAATCTAATGGCAGACCTGCCATCCTAATTAAGGGCGGTCACAGCATTGAGGATGCTAACGATTTGCTTCTATATAAAGGAGAGCTTACTTGGTTTGAAAATGAGCGTATCCACAACGACAACACTCACGGAACGGGATGCACCCTTTCAAGTGCTATTGCTAGTTACCTAAGTCTTGGCTACGACTTAAAAGAGGCAATTAAGCATGCAAAGGAATATATTACAAATGCTCTAAAGTGCGATTTTGACTTAGGTGCGGGAAGTGGACCACTTAATCACGCTTGGAAAATTACAGGTTAATTTTGAATAAATCGGACATAAGGAATTTGGGGTGTCTTTTGAATAAATCGGACATTATTATTTTTGTAAAAATACGACATATATAGATTACTAAAAAAGAGAGAGAAGGAAATTTTATGGAAACAAGAAATTACACAACACAGATGGACGCAGCAAGAAAAGGCATCATTACTGAGGAGATGAAGATTGTTGCAAAGAAGGAAAATGTTAGCGAGGAATTTATTAGAGCTGGCCTTGCAGATGGTACTATTATCATTCCTGCAAACAAGAACCACAAGAGCCTTGACCCTAACGCTATTGGAAGCAAGTTAAAGACAAAGATTAATGTAAACCTAGGTGTTAGTAGAGATTGTAAGGACTATGATCTTGAGATGGAAAAGGTTATGAAGGCTGTTAACATGGGCGCTGAAGCTATCATGGATTTATCAAGTCACGGAGATACAGAGATTTTTAGAAAAAAGCTTTGTAGTGAATGTCCTGCAATGGTGGGTACTGTGCCAGTTTATGATGCAGTTATTCACTATAAGAGAGACTTAAAAGAGCTTACAGCTAAGGATTTTATTGACGTAGTTAGATTACACGCTCAAAACGGTGTGGATTTTGTTACTGTTCACTGCGGAATTACTAAAAAAACAGTAGAGCAAATTAAGGCAAATAATCGTATAATGAACATTGTGAGTCGTGGTGGTAGTTTAATTTTCGCATGGATGAGCATGACTGGAAATGAGAATCCATTTTACGAATACTATGATGAAATTCTTGATATCTGTAGAGAATACGACGTTACAGTAAGTTTAGGTGATGCTTGTAGACCAGGTTGTTTAGCTGATGCTTCTGACCTTGTTCAGATTGACGAGCTTACAAGACTTGGTGAGCTTACTAAGAGAGCTTGGGAAAAGGACGTTCAGGTTATGATTGAAGGTCCAGGACATATGCCAATGGATCAGATCGCTGCTAACATGAAGATTCAGCAGACAATTTGCAAGGGCGCACCCTTCTATGTACTTGGCCCTCTCGTTACAGATATCGCTCCAGGTTATGACCACATTACAGCTGCTATTGGTGGTGCTATTGCTGCCGCAAGCGGTGCTGCTTTCCTTTGCTATGTAACACCTGCAGAGCATCTTGCTCTTCCTAATTTAGAGGATGTTGCTCAAGGTATTGTTGCTAGTAAAATTGCTGCTCATGCCGCTGATATTGCTAAGGGAGTTCCAGGGGCTAGAGACCAGGATGACAGAATGGCAAGAGCTAGAAGAAAGCTTGATTGGGATGCACAGTGGCTTGAGGCCCTTGACCCAGAGACAGCTAAGGCTATTAGAAATTCAAGACTTCCTGAGGATGATCACTCAGAGGCTTGCAGTATGTGTGGAAAATTCTGTGCAGTAAGAAGTATTAATAAGGCTCTCGCAGGAGAAACAATTGATATTTTATAATGAATAAAAAAGGAGGAAGTAAGACTTTTAGTTTTACGAAAATGTTATGTTCTTTTTAAACAACGGGGATGGCAGTTATTCCCTAACTTCAAACGGCTATGCACTAATAGCATTTATTCTTTTTGCAGTTTTAATCGCTATTGCATTTTTAGCTGGAAACAATAAGAAATTCAGTCCTAGAGTACTAATCTTTTGCTCTGTGTCTATTGCACTTGCAACTGTTTGCTCTATGATAAATCCATTTAAGTTACCAATGGGTGGCTCTGTTACTGTATTTTCAATGCTCTTTGTTACAATCATCGGCTATTGGTACGGCCCAGTAATTGGTATCCTAGGCGGTGCAGCTTATGGACTTTTACAGTTTATTATTGACCCATATATCCTAAGCATTCCTCAGGTTTTCGTAGATTATATCTTCGCCTTTGGCGCTTTAGGTATTTCCGGATTTTTTAGTAATAAAAAGAACGGTTTAATTATTGGTTACATAGTTGCTATCTTTGGAAGATATTTCTTTGCAGTACTTTCAGGAGTAATCTTCTTTGGCGCATACGCAACAGACTACGGTTTAGGTCAGTTTAATGCCTTAGTTTACTCCCTCCTCTATAACATCACATACATCGGTGCAGAGGGAATTATTACTGTAGTTTTACTACTTCTTCCAAGTGTGTCACAGGCCTTTAATTTCGTTAAAAAGCAGGCTATACAGACCGTTTAATTTTGCAGTGGATTTCGAGATATATTTTCATAAGTCTTAATAAAAATATATCAAAAAAATTCAAAAAGTAATTGAAAAATTTTATAACTATGAGATAATATAATTCGTGCCTAGTTTCCATTAGGTGCGAATTATATTTTTTTTGAATAGGGTAGATATAAAATGACAAAAAATGAAAGACATGCTTTAGTTATATTGTGCCTTATTGTACTTGTTATGGTATCTTCTGTTTTAGTTATGAAGGTCTATGCACATTTTCAAAATACTTATAATCAGAAGAATAAAGCCAATACCCAAGCAGAAGAAGTCCTAAACCAGGAGGAAACTGCCGAGGTTGCCGCAGATGACGATAGCACAATAGAAACGACTTCGCCGGAAGAGATGACAAACACTGAAGAGACAACAAGCGGAAGTACGGAAACTACAACTACTACAGATTCATCAAAAGTTGTCACTAGCAAAAACCCTACTAAAGAGGAAACTACTGAAAATGCTACGAAGGCCGATTCAGATAGTCAAACACCAACAGCTAACAGCTATGCAGCTCTCACACAATACAACCAAGCCATTTTAAATGCCATAAATGAGGCAAGAAATTCAGCGGGTTTAGGCTCGGTTTACTTAGATTCACGTTTAACAAATGATGCTTTAATAAGAGTTTGCGAAGAGGCTACTGCACACGAGATAAATCATGTAAGACTAGATAACAGCGAATGTTTTAGCGTTGACAAGGGATATTATACCGCAGAAATTCTTTACCGTGGAAATACAACTGACGCATCTGTAATCGTAAATGCTTGGCTAGCTTCTAAGAAGCATCACGATGTAATTATGGATGTAAATAGCTCTCATAGTGCACTGGGTATTGCCTTTATCCTTGGGGATGACGGCCTTTACTACTGTTGTATAGGCTGGAGATAAATAACCAAACAAGTGTTTGCATATTATAAAATTCATGCTATAATATTTGTATTGATATACAGGTTTTATGGGAGGATTTATGAAGTTTATGCACCTTGCCGATCTTCACATAGGTAAGAACGTTAATTCCTATGAATTGATTGAAGATCAGTCTTATATACTTGATGAAATTTTGAATATTTCGGACAGCAATAATGTCAATGTAATAGTTATTTCAGGCGATATTTATGATAAGAAACAGCCTAGTGAAAAGGCTGTTTCTCTTTTTGATAATTTTCTTACAAAATGTAGCACTAAAGGCAAGACTGTAATTGCCATTAGTGGTAATCACGATTCCGATGAAAGACTTAATTTCGGAAGTCGAATTTTTTCAAATAATAATTTATACATAACTGGTTTATATTCTGGGGAAGTGCCTTTTGTGGAATTAGAGGACGAATATGGACCAATATATTTTCATATGTTGCCTTTCATTAAGGCTTCTTTAGTAAAGTCCTACTATCCTGAAGAATTTGAAAACGAGGAAACTAACAGCTATCAAAAGGCAGTCGATGTGGCTTTAAAGCACCCTGGTCTTGATTATAAGGCTCGTAATGTGTTACTTGCTCATCAGTTTGTGGCTGGCTCTACAGACCCTCTCCTATCCGATTCTGAGGATGCTACAGCCGATGTAGGAACTGTTGAGAAGATTGGCACTAATATCTTTGATGCCTTTGATTATGTGGCTTTAGGACACATCCACATTCCACAGCAAGTAGGCCGTGAAAGCATTAGATATAGTGGCTCTCCACTTTGCTACTCAGCTAGTGAAATTACAAGAGAGAAGTCTGTTCCTATTGTGGAAATCAAGGAGAAGGGCGACGTTTCAATTGAATTAGTACCTTTAAAACCTCTTAGAAAGATGAGAAAAATTAAAGGAGAACTCTCTAACTTAATTAGCGCAGCAAGAGCCCTTGACCCTCATGAAAGATCAGATGAATTTGGAAAGAATGGGCCTTTGGAGGACTACATCTTCGCTACACTAACAGACGAAGATGAATTGCCAAATTCCTACGATAAACTTAAGGATATCTATCCTAGATTAATGTCTTTGAATTTTGAGAATAGTAGAACTAAAGCCTTAGCTAAGGCTGAGATCTCAGATATAAGCACAGACAAATCTTTTGTAGATTTGATGTCCGATTTTTACAAACAAATTTTGGGGACAGAGATCGATGAAGAGGATTTCGATTGTCTAAAAGAAGTTGCTAAGGAGGCGGGAATTATTAATGAAGCCGATTAAACTTGAAATGTGTGCCTTTGGCCCATATATAGATAAAACTGTTATAGATTTTAATAAGGACCTAGGTGAGCATGGTCTATACCTTATTTGTGGTGATACAGGTGCAGGTAAATCAACAATTTTTGATGCCATTACTTTTGCCCTTTACGGAGAAGGAAGTTTAAAGGATAAAGAGAAGAAGGCCTTTCGTAATGAACTTGCTGGGCCTGAATTAGTATCTTACGTAGATTTTACATTTTCTCACAACGGTAAAGAATATAATGTGCATCGTGAACCGGAGCAGGAATATGCCAGAAAAAGAGGTTCAGGAACTAAACCCTATAAGGAATCTATTGTTGTTACAATTGATGAACACAAGACTATTGAGAAGTTATCAGAGGCTAATAAATATATTTCCGAGGAATTACTTCACTTAACTTTTGAACAATTCAGACAAACTGTCATGATTGCTCAAGGGGAATTTTATAAGTTACTTAATGCAGATTCTAACTCTCGTAAGGCTATTATGCAGACTATCTTTCAGACTAAGAAGTATGAGAATATGCGACAGATTATGAAGGAGAAGAAGGATAAGGCAAATTCTGACATTGCCGATGCTAACAAGCAAATTGCCAGCTATTTTGAAAGTGTTAAAGCTAATTTTAATGAAGAACTTGCTAATACACTAGCCGCCAAGAAAAAGGATTATACCGAGAATAGTAACGCCGTTGATGCTCATCATATAATGAATTTCATTGATAAAATCAACAGCTTTGATAAGGATCTTATAAAGGAACAAGAGCTTAAGCTAGCCTCAATTAATGAAAATTATAACAAAGTAAACAAGGAGTTTATTACTGCCAATGAAACTAATAGTCTTCTTGATAAGCTAGAGGAATTGAATAAAAAAGACATTGAATTACAAGCTAGAAAAGAAGAAATTAGTCATAAGGAAGAAAGTTATAAAATCGGGCAAAAGGCCTTAATTAAAGTTAAGCCTGCAGAGGATAAATACCTTGAAGCTGAAAAGCAATACACTAAAGCCGGAAACGATTTAGAGCTCTTCGATAATTACCATAAAAATGCCTTAGAAAAGTTTAATGAATGTAAAAAAGCACTAGAACTTCACAAGGACAGTGAAGAGATTATTTCTAAACTTAGATTAGATATTCACACTCTTTCAGAGAAAGAACATTTTTATAATGATAAGAATACTATTAATAAGCAAATCGCTGATAAAAGTCAGGAAGCTAATCGCTTAACTAAAGAGCTAAACGATTTTGAAGAAAAACGACTTAAATTAGAAGAAGATATTAAAAGTAAGCAGGATTTTATTAATAAGAATGAATCTGTAGCCCTAGATTTGCAAAACACTAAGATAAATTTTGAAAAATTAACACAGGCAAAAGAAGAGCTTTATGACCTAATTAATACTGAACTTAAGGGTATCTTTAAGTTTAAGAAGATGTTTATTAAGGCTACTTATACACTTGATGAACAAAATAACCTTTATATTAAAGCATGTGAGGACTATGGTCATCAATATAGCGCCTATATGAAAAACCTCGCTGGTATTATTGCCTCTGAAGAATTATGTGAAGATAAACCTTGTCCTGTTTGTGGATCTATTCATCATCCAGCACCGGCCAAATTAACAGAAACTGTTGTTACTTCAGAGGATTTAGAGAAGCTAAATAAAGCTAATAACGAACAGCTTGTTAAACTAAATAATTATAAAAGTCAAATGGAAGGTATTCTAAAAGACTTAGCTAATAAGTACGAGAATCTTCTAAATAGCTATAAAAGAATCTTTGATACAATTAATGGTTTACCTGCTCTAGAGGATAAAGATTACCTAGGCCTTGAAAAACTAACAGTAGGTAAACTAGCTCCTAGAGAAGAGGCGTCAGATAATGAATTAGAAGCTTTATTAGAACATGCCTATGAATTGCTCACTAATATTGTTACGGACCTCCAATTTAATATAAAAAAGCTTAGTGCCCTCGCTAATGAATATAATAAAGCCAAGGAAAATCTAGCAACTTATCAAGTTTTACTTGATAAGCATAAGCTTTCAAAAGAAGAACTTACTAATAAACTAGAGGCAGCTAAAACTGCTATTAGTAAGCTAGAAGGTCAATTAAATGCCCTTCCTAAACTAGACTTTGATGATATTGATATGGCAATTGCCAAACGTGTGGAATTAACTAATAAAGCTAATGAGCTTGAGAATAGCTTTAAAGCAGCTAAGAACAACTACGATTCAGCTAATGAAGCCTTAACAAAAGCTTCTAGTAATTATGACAACGCTAAGAAAAATTATGATAATGCCAATCAAAATTTTCATGAAAACTTAAAAGCCTATAATGAGGCTATTAAATCTCAGGACTTTGCAGATGAATTAGATTATCATACATATTTACTTAGTGCTGAGGATTTATCAAGATTAAATAGCGAAATTAACAGCTATAAGAATGAATTAAGTTCTAATAAATCCTTACTTGAGGATACTAAAAAAAGCTGTGAAGGCAAGACTAGAGTTGATATTACAAGCCTTAAAGAAAGTCTTGATAAAGTTAAACTTGAGCTTGATAAAACTAAACAGGATATAACAATTGCTAATAATGAAATTGATAATAATAACAGCACTAAAGCAGCTATTAATAAGAGCTTTAAGAAATCTGAAGATCTTAGTAATAAGGCTATCAGATATAAAAGACTTGATGATTTACTTAGCGGTCAGGTTGCTGGTTCTAATAAATTGTCCTTTGAAACCTTCGTTCAGTTAGAAGGTTTTGAAAAAATTTTACAAGCTGCTAACAAGCGTCTATACACTTTAACCAATGGACAATTTGAATTTAAACGACACTCAGAAGGCAACAAAGATTTCCTAAAACTAAATATGCTAGATAGCTATACAGGAAAAGAAAGACCAGTTGGTAACTTATCTGGTGGAGAAAGCTTTAAGGCTTCCCTAAGTCTTGCTATAGGTCTATCAGATAGTATTAGTCATTCTTCTGGCGGTATTGAACTAGATACTTTATTTATTGATGAAGGTTTTGGTACTTTAGATGAGAAGTCTTTAAGAGATTCTATGGCACTATTAAAAGAACTCTCTTCTGGCAGCAAGCTTGTAGGTATTATTAGTCATAGAGAAGATCTAAAGGATAATATTAAAAAGCATGTAATTGTTACTAAGAACAAAACTGGCGGAAGCCATATAACTATTGATAATGGAATTTAATAGTAATAACAATTGCAGCCGAGGAGGTAACGAAATGTTACCAACTCGGCTGTTTGCTATTCACCCTTAAAATATTTCTCGGTTTGTTTATCAAATTCTGATACATATTCCTGATCCTGTCGCACTCGGAAAATATCATACTCCTTTGCAGCCTCTTGGTAGCCCACTGGCGGAATTTGGTTGCTTTCTTTGAATTTACACGGTAGCCGACGGCAATAATGGCATCGAGATTATAAAAATCCACCTTACGCTTCTTCTCGACACCGCCTTCATTTTGAACTAGTTCCATTTTGGAACTAGTTGATTCGCGATCTAATTCTTCCTCTTTATAGATATTTCCCAAATGTTTACTGATAGCTTGTGGACCAACATCGAACAATTCTGCCATAGACATTCTAGTAACCCAAAATGTTTCGTCCTTATATATTACGCTGACGCAGACATTGGTATCATCAATCTGATAGAGAACGATATCATGTTTTTGTTCCATTGACATCCCCTTTCTGAAATCTATGTTATGCATATAACAAGCATATTTATATGATATCTTTTATTTTTTCATATAGTGGATCAAGATTTTCGTTCTTCCATTCTTTGAATCATCTAATCAAATCTTTTAGAACCTGATCTGATACTGCAAATGATATCTATTCCACTTACATCCTCAGATGTTCCCTGATTCCTGCACCTTTCGGCTTCCGTTTTTATCAAATAATCCACAGTTTGCTTGCCATAATCATCTATTGAAAGATAGAGCTTAATGAGATCCATCAGTTCATCCTCTGTCGACCATTTCCCAAATTTTTCAATAGCTTCCGCTGATAGTGTAGCAGAAGAATCATCATCCGATTGTCCTAATATGTAATCTGTCCGAACATCAAACAACTCCGACAGTGTACATAGAGTTTCAAAATCAGGCTTCCTTTTGCCGACTTCCCACATAGCAACCGTACCCTTGGAAACTCCTAATTTTTCTGACAATGTAACCTGTGTATATCCATTTTTCTTACGCAATTCTTTTAATCTTGTTCCAAACATGCTATTTCTCCTATAATCACACAAAACACAAAGTTTATATTAGCACAAAATGTGAGAAAATAGAACTACTTTTACACAAATATACTATTTTCTGCAACATTATGTGAGATTTTATATTAACTTCTATATCCAACTATGCTAAAGACAAATTGTATTTAATGATATAGTTTGTCATAACCCCCACCTACGCTATTACTGTAGCAATCATATAATGATTGCTATGTAGGAGCCGCCCATAGCCGCCAGGCTATTCTCATGGCGGACTCTTCCCCAACGCTTAGAGGTAGGGGATTTCTCCGACTGAGTTAAAAAAAGGAGACCATCTTTGATATATTTATCAAATCTGATCTCCTAATTTCTATTTATTCTACAATTCCTTAGAATACTTCTTTTTTAGGCTTGTCATTAAGTCCACAATTCTATTCTTGGCATCAAAAGAATATGCATAACCATGTAGTGACTTAGCTTTTTGCATTAAAGCTTTAGAATTAGCCCATACTAAAATTGCTGATTTACCCTTACCATTTTTAGCTTCTTGAATAAGGTTAGCTGCAGCACTATTACCATCAAAAGCAATTACCATAGATGGACGACGTTCAAAGATTTCATAGTTGAAACTCTTATAAATACCCATTGCCTGTGCTTCTGTAGATACCCTTACCTTAACACCGGCCTTCTTAATTTTTTCAGCTTCATGTTTTGTAAGGACTGCAGGTACGAAAGAATATATTCTAAAATTCTTTTCATTATGTTCTAGAAGATACTTTTCATAACCTGAAATCTTGTGACCTATCACAAAGCAAACTTCCTCTGGGTTTAAGTATTCAAGCATTTCGTCAATCTGCTTTGTAGCATTGGCACTAAGCTTAGTAGCTCGGTTTTCTGTATTAAAGCTTCCACCTACTAAGACGATTGGGAATCTATCCCATGTAATTTCTTGAATCTGTTCCTTTAACTCCTTGTTAGAGTCATACTTAAGCTCACGCTTTGACTTATTAGATTTAATCTTAACTGTCTGCATCTTATCAAGTAAAACTTCCTCAAAATCCTTGTTCTTAACAAGTCTTTCAAAGGCTGCCTTCTTATCAGAATAGGCCTGCTGACTTTCTTCAATAATCTTCTTTTCGGCATCCTTCATAAGCTGCACTTCCCTTTCGGTTAGCCCAAGCATTTTCTTTAAAGACAATTCTTCTTCAATAGCATCTGTACCGTAAAGCGCAGCGCCATCAGTTCCCTGAACGCAGGCAATACCATTCTTTAAATACTGCTTTAAAGGATGTTTTTCTAGTGTATTTAAATTATTAAGTCGAACATTACTTGAAATCTGGAATTCTAGCACAACATCATTTTCAATTAACTGCTTTAGGGTATCCTTACCCTTCTTACTTGTAAGACTATAAGTGTAGAGTCCATGTCCAAGGCGCATCTTTGGCATCTTCTGGCCTGGTTCAAGGGAATCCTTAACACACTCAATTGAGTGTGCAATGTTATCCTTCTGACTATCATTCTCACCAGCATGTACACGAATTACAAAACTTGGGTCAGCTGCAGCAATCTTAACTAATTCCTTAAATGCTGGCTTTAAAGTAATGATGTCGTTGATTTCTTCTCCAACAAAATCGCAACCTGCAACATATGGATCAAGGGCTGTAGCCTTTAAAACCTCAAGGTTTTGCTCAAGATAATTATCTGGAGTTACGGCATCCTTAATAATTGTAAGCGGAATTCTTCTCATAGCTGCAAGGAATCTAATCATTACGCCTGTTTCCTGATAGATACTTGGCATAACCTCATGTACCTGACGTAACATTTCAAGAGATTCATACTTTTTAACAAGGGTTGTATCACTGATTTCTGCATAAACAATTCCCTGTCTTTTATAACTTCTTGCAATCCAAAGTAGCTTATCCTGGAAAATTGTGTTGTGGCAATAAGCTGGATTTTCTCTATCACGAATCATCTGTGAAAGCGCTGCTCTTACATCTAAATCCGGTATCATATCCTTCTTAGCTAAACTTATCTTCTCTTCGCTTTCAACGCCCTTACAGAATACATATCGATAAATGTATACCTTCTCTAAGTTAGTAAATACAGCTTGTCCATCCTTAATAACTGCAAGAGAACCTCGGATTTTGACAATATTTTCTTCTGCATTATCCAAGTTATTTAGAATTAAATCTGCAAAGTTTATAAATGTGTTGTCGTTGATTTTACGATCAAGATACTTGCCCTTAAGTTCTGATGTTACAAACTGTCTTGCTACCTTTTCTCTCTGCTCTTCTAATTTATCCCACTGACTCTTAGTCAATTTAAGGTCCAATTTCTTCACATAATAAAGCGGATATCTAATCTGATGAGCAATACCTAAGGCAATTAGCACATCACCTGTTAAATTACCGTTCATGTGAGTATGAAGGTCTGCTCTAAATTTTAAATCCTTACGAATAAAAGTCTCAAAAAGTGTCTTATCTAGTGGAAGTAGAGCCTCCTTTGACTGACTAAGTAAAGTCTTAGCAATTGCAGGTATTGTGGCCTTAACTTCAACACTTCCATCGGGAAAGATTCGCGCAATCTCAGTTTCTCCGAATTTGAAAATGTAATTCTCCTGATTGTTTCCATCAATAAAGCAAGGAACCTCGCCCTTTATAATGAGCATATCGTCCTCATCCTTAGATAAGTCCAAATCACAAATCTTGGCAATATTACGAATTAAGTTACCAGATGCGTGATTTGGTGTTTTTAAAATGTAGTAGATTCTATCTAAATCTTTATACAGATTTACGATAATATCTTTCTCTTTATCAAGAAAAAACCATGTAAAATATGTCATCTTGTAAACCTTTCTATAATCTAAAATTAATCCATTACAATATCAGTAACTTCGGCTCTTATTACCTTTACTAAATCCTTAGGATCTAGCTCAAGTGTTAAGCCTACTCGACCACCGCTAATATAGATTTTATCGTAATCTAAGCAACTACTATGGATTACAGTTTTAAAATTTTTCTTCATACCAAGTGGGCTACAGCCACCTCTAATATAACCTGTAAGTGCAGTTAAATCTTTAACGTGAATTAACTCTACATTCTTCTCACCCACAGCTTTAGCGGCCTTCTTAAAATTTACTTCTAGTGCTACTGGAATCACAAAAACATAGTGTTCTCCTGACTTTCCAACAGCAACTAAAGTCTTAAAACTTCTATCTGGGTCATGACCTAGAATCTCGGCTGAATGTACACCATCTGTAAATTCCTTAGCATCATAGGTCTCTTCTGTATATGCAATTTTATTTTTTTCCAAAAAACGCATAGCGTTTGTCTTTGCTTCTTTAGCCATTATATCACTCCTTATATATATTATGATATCATATCATATTATTTTTAAGATAAAAGAGCATTTATTCTTTTTTTATTAAACATTGTAACAAATTTAATAGTATTCTTCCAGTTAATCTCAGTTTAAACAAAAAACCGAATTTAGATTTTCAAATCTAAATCCGGTTTCTATATTTCTATTATCTTTATCTTACAAATTTTCCTTAAAAAAGCCATATAACAAGTGCAAAAACAATAACTGCAAATAACAAATATGCAATTGATTCTATGACTTTTTTCTTAATTTCTTTTTCTTTATCTAAACATATTCTTACAACAACTACAAACACAAGTAAAAGCATCAATAGCCCAACAGCTCTATGTGATAAGATAATATGTTTTTTATTTGCTATAAACATAAAAACTAGAATTGATAAATATATCAAATCAAATATTCCACTTATTACTCTTCTCTTCATGTATTTTATCTCCTTATTTAATCGTTTGTTAGTACTAACAAAAGTAAGTTTAAACTATTTAAAGAGCTATGTCAACTATTATAATTTATTTTATTAAAAAAAAGACAAACCAATATGCTCCCTGTCAAGTAGACAAGATAAATAACCAAATCTACTTAAGGGGGATCATATCAATTTTGTCTCTTTTTTCAAATTTATTATAATAACAATCTCTTATTTAGCAAAATTACAGCAAGCAAGTAAAACAAGCATCTCTGTAATCTTTTCCATAGATTCTACGCATACATATTCATAAATACCATGGAAGTTATGACCTCCTGCACAAAGGTTTGGACAAGGTAAGCCCTTATATGAAAGTGCTGCACCATCTGTACCACCACGAATTGGAACTACCTTAGGCACTACATCTAACTTCTTGAAAGCTTCAACTGCACCATCTACTAAGAACATATAATCTGGCTCAACCTTTTCTCTCATGTTGTAGTATGTATCTGAAATATCAGCTGTTACTCTGCCTTCGCCGTACTTCTGATTTAAGAAGCTTGCAACTGACTTAAGTAATTCCTTCTTAGCTTCAAACTTAGCTCTATCATGATCTCTTACAATATACTGTAACTTAGCTTCGCTTGTGTTACCCTCCATGCTAATAAGATGAATGAAGCCTTCGTAACCTTCTGTGTATTCTGGCTTTTCATTCTGAGGTAACATTTTCTCAAATTCCATAGCAATTGAAGCTGCGTTAACCATCTTGTTCTTAGCTTCACCTGGATGAACATTTCTACCAGCCACCTTAATTACTGCAGCTGCAGCGTTGAAGTTTTCAAACTCGATTTCTCCAAGAGCACCACCATCAACTGTATATGCAAAATCTGCACCGAATCTTTCTAAGTCAAAGTGTGCTGTACCAACACCGATTTCTTCATCTGGTGTGAAGGCAATAGCAATTCTACCATGCTTTCTTTCTGGATGATTGATGATTTCGCTAGCCATTGTCATGATTTCTGCAATACCTGACTTATCATCAGAACCAAGTAGTGTTGTACCATCTGTAACTATAAGTGACTTTCCCTTGTAATCAAGTAATTCTGGAAAATCTACTGGACTCATCTTAATGTCCTTTTCCTTATTTAAAATGATTTCGCTTCCATCATAGTTTTCAATTGTTCTTGGCTTAACATCCTTACCACTAGCATCTGGTGCTGTATCCATGTGTGAAATAAAACCAAGAGTCTTAGTATTCTCTGGGTCATTAGCTGGGATGTGACCGTAAACATAGCAATACTTCTCATCAAGATAAGCATCCTCGATACCCATCTCAAGCATTTCCTTTTGTAACATTCTAGCAAGATCAAACTGTCTAGCTGTACTAGGGCTTGTCTGGCTTTCATCATCTGATGTAGTGTGAACACTAACATATCTTAAAAATTTCTCGATAACTTCTGACATATATTCTCCTGCCTTTATATAAATAAATGTTTTTGCCCCATGATTATAGCACATTTACTTATAGTTATAAACTCTGCATTCATAGGGCCTTAGATTTGAAAAACATTATACTTTTTATTAAATTTATTTACATCTAATATTATATATGTTAAAATAAATTATAATATATTTTTATTTAAAAAGGAGGATATTATGAAAAAAATTAAACTTTTTACTTTTTTATCATTATTAGTTATTATTATTGTATTTTTTAATTCTCGTACAACAAAAGCTGAAACCTATAATAATTTGAACGTAAGTAGCTTATCTATATCGTCTGATTATGACGATTATGCAAAAGAAGTTTATTTACAACATTTAAATGTATTAATAAAAACTGGAGATTTAAAACATTCTATTTCAAATTATTATCTTGGACATCCATTTACAGTTTTCAATGTTACCAACGATAACTATAATGCTTGTTATCCAATTATTTCTAATATGGATAACAAAATCGAAGCTATATTGGAAATAAATTATGATACTTCCTTTTCAGCATCAATGTCTATTTCTTTTTCTAAGGAATTAAATCAATTCGTTTCAGATTACAGTGGAAATTATGCATTTATTTCAGATGGTATTAATCTATATGCTTATAATGAAACACAATTAATTAAAATTTACAGTATGTTTGATAATATCAATTTTTTAGATATAAACACTGTTAAAAACTCATCGTTCGACTATAATAATACTTCATTGCTTAATTATAACGATTTGCTTAATAAATTAAATGTTACCTATCAACCTCAACGTTACAATTTAACAGGTATAGATCGTCCGTCATCATATAAAACCATTAATGTTAAAGGGGTAAGTCAAGTTGATGACACTTGTTGGGCAGCTACATGTGCAGCTCTAATTAATTATTATAAAAATACAAATTTATCCTGCCTAGATGTTTCCAAATATGTTTATGGAGATAATTGGGATAATGGTGGAACATGGACAGAAATTAAAAAAGCATATAACCATTGGAATCTTTATCCTAAACAAACAGGACCTATAAGTTTTACACAAATTAAAAACAATATTAATAATAACAAACCCATGCATTTAGGTTTAACAAAACATTCTGTTGGATTAATCGGTTATGAATATTGGAATAGTTCTAATAAGATACTTATTTTATTAGAACCAAATGGTGGTAGACACAGTAGTGTTTCATTAAATGCTAATGGGAATTTTTCATATGAGCTAGGAGGGAAATCAAGATCATGGATTTACACAAGATACTTCTAAAGCTATCTATTATAGCAATGATATTAAGTATAACTGCTTGTTCTACTTCGGTTAAATATAGCTCAATCTTCCCAAGAAATGAGAAGGGTTATCCAAAAGCAAACTGTCTTATAATTAATAAAACTGTCTACACTATTGGTGATATCTCTTTAAATCATTTTGATCAAAAAAAATACGAAGTTAACATTTCCCGCGAAAGCCTTAAAAATAACACCCTTACTGTTGTTTTACCTACCATGTACGTAATTAACACTTGGATAATCTCTGACTCTAATGACTATAAAGTCATAAATACTGACATAGAAGAATGTTACATTAAAGGGGTTGTCCCAGAAGGTCCCTCATCTGATCTACAAATTTTTAAGATTGAGATTTCAGATAATTGCCAATCAATTTCCTTTAAATGGACCAATGTTAATTATATGAAGGAAGATTTTGAGAAAATTGAAGAAGATTCATTATTATTAATAAATATAGACTAAAATAAAGAGATGAAAATTGTTTTACATGCAATTTTCATCTCTGTTTATTTATATATTATTACTTATACTTATAAACTCTACATTCATAGGGCCTTAAAATATCTAATCTGTGTCCATCCTCGTAATTACTAAGTTTAAGCTCGCCCTTTAAGCCTACATATTCTTCTGGCATTTTATAGCTTATATGTTTCCCTTTTAAATTGCAGATTATTAAAAACTTTTCTGAAGATAATGTTCTTTCATAAGTATATACATTTTTATCCTTAGGAAAATATTCCTTGTAGTCACCCCATATAAGTGCGTCGCTATCTTTCCTTAATTTAAGGGCTTTTCTATAGAAATTTAAAATACTCTTTTCATCCTCTTCCTGGGCTTTCACATTTATCTTCTTATAGTTAGGATTTAAGTAAAACCAAGGTTTCACCGTAGAGAAGCCAGCATATTTTCCATCAGACCACTGCATTGGTGTTCTAGCGGAATCCCTTGAACCTTCGCCAATATAGTAAAGACGCTGGGATTTTGACTTCTTAGTATGGAAGGTCATGTATGCATTTTTAGAGGAAATATCCTCATACTTATCGATGGAATTTAAGCGAAGGTTAGTCATTCCAATTTCCTGTCCTTGATAAATAAAAGGGCATCCTTGAAGGAAAATGTAACTAGCAGCCAAACTTGTAGCACTCTCCCTCCACATCTTCTCACTACCATATCTACTAACAACCCTTGGATGATCGTGATTTTCAATATACACACAATTCCAAGATTTGCCATTCATGGCGTACTGCCACTTAGAAAAGGCCCTCTTGTATTTCACCACATTAAATGGTCGTCTAATAAAATCCGAGAGGAAATTGTCAGCATTCATGTAATCAAAGGTAATTACCATATCTAAAGACTTCGTATCCCCAGTTAAATAAGGCATTGCCTTATCTGGGCCTGTCATTGGCATCTCACCCATCTGGAAGCAATCGTAATCCTCGCAAACTTCTCTAAATTCCTTCATATACTCATGAATATGTGGGCCATGCTGAGTATAGCGAAGGCCATTAATCATTGGAAGTTCAGGGTATCCATTAGGAAGTCCCTCCACTTTTGATATAAAAGCAATGGAATCTTCTCTAAATCCATCCACTCCTAAATCAAGCCAAAAGCGCATAATATCCTTAATTTCCTCACGAACCCTTGGATTATCCATATTTAGATCAGGCTGTTTCTTGGCAAAAAAATGTAAATAGTACTGACCTCTTTCTTCGTTATATTCCCAAGCTTTCCCTTCAAAAAGCGAATTCCAATTATTAGGAAGTTTTTTATGTCCATTTTTATCAATTTTTCCGTCACGCCAAATATAGTAATCCTTATAAGGGTTGTCTTCTCCACCCTTGCAACTTTCCTTAAACCAAAAATGTTCATCAGATGTGTGATTAATTACTAAATCCATTATGACCTTCATGCCTAGTTCATGAGCTTTATTTAAGACTTTTTTAAACTGCTCTAAATCCCCGTAGTCTGGATGAATGTCCTTATAGTCTGAAACATCATAGCCATAATCTGCATTTGGCGATGGATAAATTGGCGAAAACCAAATTCCATCAATTCCTAAAGACTTGATATATTCTAGCTTGTCATAAACGCCATATAAATCTCCAATTCCATCCCCGTTGCCATCTGCAAAAGAACGAATCCATATCTGATAAAAAGCCATGTTCTTAAACCAATTATTATCCATATTTATCCCCTTTATAGTAAATTTAGCGTGCTTTAATAAGCCTACGGCTTTCTCTGAATTTTAGCACTATATACATTTTCACAAAAACAAATTACTAACTACATTATACTAACAATATTAAATAAATACAAGAATCCGGCGCTAGACTTGCGAGCGTGTCTTGACAATATACATCCATACAAAAGTGTGTTAAAATATTATCTAGAATTCACATTGTGTTAATATTTATGTGCTAAATTAAATAATAGGGTGTTATTACAATAAATAATAGATAATAAACAATGAATTTTGGAGGTTTTTTATGTTACAAAAGGACTTTTTATGGGGTGGCGCAACAGCTGCAAATCAGTGCGAAGGTGGTTATAACAAAGGAGGCCGCGGCCTTGCTTTAGTTGATGTGGTTCCTGCTGGCAAGAACAGATTCCCAGTTGCTCTTGGCAAGCTATCATATAAGGATTTACCGGCTGATAGTTTTTATCCAGGCAGAGAGGCCATCGATATGTATGATCACTACATCGAGGACATCCGCCTTTTCGCTAAGATGGGCTTTAAGTGCTACCGTTTTTCAATGTCATGGTCTAGAATTTTCCCTAATGGTGATGAAAATGCACCTTGCGAGGAAGGCCTTAAATTCTATGACGAAATCATTGACGAGATGCTTAAAAATGGCATCGAGCCAGTTGTTACTATCTGCCATTTTGATGCGCCAATCGGTCTTTTGGAAAAGTTTGGTGGTTGGAAGAGTCGTCAAATGATTGATAGATACTTGGCTTATTGCGAAGCTATTTTCACAAGATTCAAGAATAAGGTTAAATACTGGATTACCTTTAACGAAATCAACATGATTCTTCATCTTCCATTCATGGGCGCTGGCCTTTCTTTTAAGGAGGGTGAAAATGAAACTCTCATCAAGTATCAGGCTGCCCATTATGAGCTTGTTGCTTCCGCTGCAGCTACAAAGCTTGCACATAGCATTAACCCTGATTTCATGATTGGTTGTATGCTTGCTGCCGGAAATTACTATCCATATAGCTGCGATCCTGATGATGTTATGGATTCAATTCTTAAGGATAGAGAAAATTATTTCTTCATCGACGTTCAGTCTCGTGGTTACTATCCAAGCTACGCTCTTAAGTTCTTTGAGCGTGAGGGCATTAACCTTGATATGACAGTTGAAGATGATAAGCTTTTAAGAGAGAATACTGTTGATTACATTTCCTTTAGTTACTACTCTTCTCGCCTTACAAGTGCTAATCCAGAATTAACAGATAAGACTGCTGGAAATGTATTTGCAACTCTAAAGAATCCACATCTTAAGGCTTCTGAATGGGGCTGGCAGATTGACCCAGTTGGTCTTCGAATCACACTTAACAGCATTTATGACAGATACCAGAAGCCTATGTTTATTGTAGAAAATGGACTTGGTGCTAAAGATACCGTTATTAATACAGAAACTGGCAAAGAGCTTACTCCAGGAACTGAAGAATTTAGAGAAGCTGTTAAAGCTGGCAAGGCTAGCGTTAATGATGATTACAGAATTGCATATCTTAAGGCTCATGTTCAGGAACTTATGAAGGCTGTGGAAATTGATGGCGTTGAACTTCTTGGTTACACTCCTTGGGGTTGTATCGATTTAGTTTCAGCTTCAACTGGTGAAATGAGCAAGCGTTACGGCTTTATCTATGTTGACAAGGATGATGAGGGAAAGGGCGAATTAGCTAGATTCCCTAAGAAGTCTTTTGATTGGTATAAGGAAGTAATTGCTAGTAATGGTGAATGTACTAGAGAATAAGATTGCGATAGAATTTTTAAAATGAATGTAAATCCGGCACATGGTAGAAATTAACCATGTGCCTTCTTTTATGACTTGGATGGTGGCTTTAGAATCTGAGGTCGCAGAAATATATATTATTTTTTCTTTTCGTCAGATAGATGATACATTTTATCTGACAAAACAAAAATCAGATGGTAATCAGATGGTTTTTCATTATGCTTATAAAAACAAAATCTGAGTATGTTTTTGTCGGTTTTTGCATAAAATCCGGATGTCGGTTCGGCGGGGTTGCATAAAATCCGGGTATCGGTTCGGCGGGGTTGCATAAAAATGTGTTGTTATTTCTTTTCGTCAGATAAATGATATCATCTATCTGACGAAATAAAAAAAGACATACCTTTCTCTGACACATTTTTAAAAAAATACAAATCAAAAAGTTTGAAGCCTCTACAAACACGAATAATTAAAAACAAAAATGAGGCAGTAGGAAATTTCCCACCGCCTCAATAATTAAGAAAGATAGATAGTTAGCTTATTCATTGAATACCTTGTAGAGATCCTTGTAGCCTTTGGTATTCATTGTTAAATGTCTTGGAAGACCGTCTACCATCATAGGAGTATAGTCACCCTGAATTAATGGCTTTAGATAACTTACAAATTCATCTGTAACGTAGTCTCCATCCTTGTTGATCCACTCACGTGGTACAACCTTTTCGCCGTTGGCGATTCTATGAACATCATAAACACCAGTTGTAGACTGGTATGGATCATCTGATAATCTATCAATAACTACCATCATTCCTGATAAGCCTTCATCTGCAGCCTTAATTGCTGCACCACCAACCATGAAAGCTTCGTTGATGTCAATTCGGCTTGCAAGATGTGAAGCTGAACGCTGTAATGTAGAAAACTCTACAGAACGTGTCTTGCAGCCTAACTTTTCATGAATATAATTTGCAAGATAAGCAGCTGTTCCTGTCATTTGGATATGGCCAAATGCATCTTTAGTTGAAGAGCCTGCTGAGAACTCACAAATATATTTTCCTTCTTTATTCTTGATACCTTCTGATACTGCCGCTACTACAATGTCCTTTTTCTTCAAAAGTGTTTCTACCTTCTTAGTAAACTTTTCAATATCAAATGGAATCTCTGGTAAGTAAATCAAGTCTGGACCGTCGCAATCTTCAGCCTTTGAAAGTGCTGTTGCACCTGTAAGCCAACCTGCGTTTCGTCCCATAACTTCAATAACTGTTACATTTTTCTTCTTATAAGAGAAACCAAGACAGTCACGAATTACTTCCTTTGTAGATGTGCCAATGTACTTAGCAGCACTGCCGTAACCTGGAGTGTGATCTGTAAGTGCAAGGTCATTATCAATTGTCTTTGGACAACCAATGAATCTTTGCTTAGCTCCTGTAAGGATTGCGTAATCAGATAGCTTCTGAATTGTATCCATTGAGTCGTTACCGCCGATATAGATTAATACTTCAATATCCATCTTATCTAGTAGATGGAAAATTTTTTCATAAACCTCTTTATCTTCGTGAATAGCTGGTAACTTATAACGACAAGTTCCAAGGAATGCTGATGGTGTTCTCTTTAATAATTCTAAGTCGAGTTCGTTCTTTACGTATTTTGACATGTCAACATACTGCTCATCAAGGAAACCTTGAATTCCATAACGCATACCATATACCTTATTAAATCCTCTATCCATTGCAGTCTTGAAAACCCCAGCAAGACTAGAATTGATAACGGCTGTAGGGCCACCAGATTGGCCAACTAATACATTACCCTTCATATAATGTACCTCCCCTATATATAATTTTACAAAAATCTCTTTAAGTAAGTATATCATAAATAAAATTATTTGAATAGAGTTTTTTTAGTGTTGGTATTATTTTTTTGTCGATAGTAGGCTGTTTGGGGAAAATTGGGATTCTATTGGAGGATTTGTAGGGAGAATTATGTTTTTATTGGAGGATTTGCAGGGGGAATTTTGACTTTTTTACTTGTATGCTTAATTTATAGCCACTGGCTACTTATAAGATTTCTTTGTTTCCTAGGAGATTTTTGGCTATAAGGGAGGATATCTCTTCTTTTAGCCACACAAATTTTGATTTCTTCCATGGCGTCTCACTAGTTCTGTGCTTTTTCCACGTCAACACTCAAGAAAAGTCACAAAGGTTTTTGATTTCTTCTGTTAATTCCGGAAATCTGTTGACTATTCTTCAGGTATCACTAAATTACAGGCACAAAGGAGAAATTTCCGATGTTTCCAACTTGCTTAATTTTAATGCGGGATGTGGCTGTTTCCCGGATTGATGGTGAGAATAGGCACACACGGAGAAAAATACCGGATTTGAAAAAACAAAAGAGGACCATAAACCATGGCAACAACAAAAGCGGCAAAATGATTGCTCATTCTACCGCTTAAATCCGCTTATTTCTTTAGTTTCTGAAATCTCTAAACCATCTTACTTGTCTAGAGCTTCCTAAATCCCACAAATCTTTCTCTAGCCCAAAACCTCGGACTCGTTATGTTTCATCTCATCTAGGAAATCTCTATATTCTTCGCCATTTACTGGGATGCGTACCTTCTTGCCTTTAAAGGCTGAGAGGTAGGCGCCGCAGGTAAGCTCTAAAGTATTGATGCCATCTTGACCGTTAGTTATAGCCATATCTTCCTTTGCATCAGTTTCTTGATTCGCTGTGCTATGAGCCTTATTAATTCTTGCAATAACTGTCTCGCCAAAATTTTCTAGCACCTTGCGGTATGGCTCGTCACCAGTTTCTGATACTAAATCTATCTCTTCGTAGTCTTCAGATAATTCCTGAGTTGAGGAGCAAGTTGCATTTTTAGAATACTCCTCAAGATCCCTTGAGAAGCGCCAAATTCTTAGCTTGTCATCATCAATTCTTATATGGCCCTTAGTTCCGCTAATTTCAATGTATCTTTCTTTGTGAGCCTCACCTGTTGAGAGAATAAAAACGCCTGTCATACCATTTTCATAATTAAAATTAATAATTGCCTCGTCATCAACGATAAAGTCGTTGTATTTACCCCAGTTGATGAAGGCACCAACTTCCTGAGGCATACCAAAAAGCCACTGCCACATATCAAGTAGGTGCTGACCCTGATTAATAAGAGCACCGCCACCCTCGCCTTGCCAGCTGCTTCTCCACTCGCCAGAAGCATGATAAGATCTAGTTCTATAGTAGCCTGTATCGATTTGTCTAACTGACTGGATGCGACCAATTTCACCATCGTCTAACATTTTCTTAAGCTTAATAAAACGTGAATATGTTCTTTGATGGAAAATGAGTTCGTAAACCACATCTGCAAACTTGCTTTCAGAATACATCTGTCTTGCACTTATGACATCAATTCCCGCTGGTTTCTCACAAAGCACGTGTTTACCGGCTCTAAAGGCTCTAATTGCTGTATCTGGATGGAGCTTGTGAGGTGTTGTGATTATGATGGCATCGAAGGCTGTCATTGCATTTTCATAAAGCTCATTCTCGTTACGGTAGAGCTTGACCTCGCCTTTATCTATAACGCCATCACAGTTCTCATTAAGCCACTGCGCAGCCTGACCTGATCTTGTGCAGACACAAGCCAAAGATAAAGTTTTTATATCCCCTCTTAAAATCATCTTGGAATAGCGCTTACCCATGTGACCTAAACCTATTATTGCTACTTTTATCATGATTTCCTCCCCTTTTATTTAAGTGACTAAATTCGTAAATACAAAAATCCCACAGCACTAGCTGTATGCATTAATGCTGTGGTCTATAATTCTATTATACAAAAATTTAATGAAAATTAAAGAGCTTTCTTGATTGCTTCGTATAAATCATCATATTCCTCGAAAGCCTGAAGTTCTGGGTATTCAGCCTTGATTGCATCTGTAGATCTAAAGAGGAAACCTGCCTTAGATGCCTTAATCATGCCTAAATCGTTGTGGCTGTCACCTGAAGCGATTGTTTCAAAGCCAACTGACTGTAAAGCCTTAACTGTTGAGAGCTTTGACTGTTCGCAACGCATCTTAAAGCCTGTGATTTCACCATTTTCTGCTACTTCAAGAGTATTACAGAAAATTGTAGGTAAACCAAGCTTCTCCATAAGAGGCTTTGCAAACTGTGTAAATGTATCGCTAATAATAATAACCTGTGTGAGTTCTCTAAGGTCATCAAGGAACTTCTTAGCACCTGGAAGTGGATCAATCTTAGCGATTGTTTCCTGGATTTCCTTAAGGCCAAGGCCATGCTCCTTTAAGATGCCAATTCTATACTTCATTAGCTTGTCATAATCTGGTTCGTCTCTTGTTGTTCTCTCTAGTTCAGGGATATTTGTTTCCTTTGCAAATGCGATCCAAATCTCAGGAACAAGTACACCCTCAAGGTCTAAACAAACAATATTCATGTCACTCATTTTCTTACTTCCTTCCTACATTCCTAAAGCCGCCATAAAGCTTTGGGTTATGTTTTAAAAATATTGCGGACAAATGTTTTTCTGTCGCGGACATTTAAAATTATATCATAGAAAAAAGATAATAGAAACTGAATTTTGAAAATGTATTGCAGAAATTTTCATCGTGTGTGCACGATAAATTTCTTTATTTTTATCGTGTAGATACGATAATTTTATGTGATTTTGTCGTGTAAAGACGATAATTTTGCTTAATTTTATCGTGTAGAGACGATAATTTTACTTGATTTTATCGTGTATAGACGATAAAATAATATATAAGAGGTGATGTTATTATGAATAAAAATATAATTAAACAAGTGATTCTAGAGCAACTAGAAGTCATTGAAGAAAGCACTATTATAGACAGAAACTACCGTTTCGAAAAAAATATGAATTATATTTTGGTGGGACTTCGTCGTGCTGGAAAGTCTACCTTACTTTATAAGATTGCAAAAGATCTTATTAAATCAGGTGTTGACTGGTCTCAGATTATTTATGTCAATTTCGAGGATGATAGATTGTTCGGTTTTCAAAAGGAAGATTTTAACGACATTGTGGAAGTAGCCTATGAACTGGCCGAAGGCAAGGAAATCTACTACTTCTTTGACGAGATACAGATTGTTGATGGCTGGGAACATTTTGCAAGACGAATGGCCGACCAGAAAAAGCATGTCTACATTACTGGCAGCAACGCCAAGATGCTAAGTTCTGAGATGGAAAAAGTCCTTGGAGGCCGCTATTTATCTAAGATGATTATGCCTTTTTCCCTAGCTGAGGTCCTTGACTATTTAGAAATCGACCACTCCAACAAGGCACTTTTAACTAGTTCTAAACTTGCCAAGATTAAGAATGCGACTAGTAACTATATCAATTTCGGAGGCTTTGCAGAAGCACAACATTTGCTAGACAAAAGAGAATATATCAAGAGCGTTTACGAAAAGGTGCTTCTTGGGGACATTTCCGAACGTGAAAATATCAAGAATCAAACTGCCCTCCGCCTTATGGTTAAGAAAATCGCAGAAACTGTCATGCACGAAATCAGCTTTAACAAGCTTGCCGGCAACATTAAGGCAACTGGCATAAAGACCTCGACAGATTCCATGATTGAGTACACAAGTTACGCAGAGAGCGCATTTTTACTGTTTAGAACAAGAAATTATGTGAATAAGTTTTCAAAGAAGGAGAGCACTCCAAGATTTTACTTCTATGATAATGGCCTGCTCAATCTCTTCCTGGTAGACAAGGCTTCCGCCCTTCTTGAAAATGTGGTTGCTTGCCATTTAAAGCGCCTCTACGGGGAGGATGTCTATTACTTTAAGTCAAGTAAAACTGGCATTGACGTGGATTTTTACCTTCCTCAAAAGCAGTGCGGGGTGCAGGTTTGCTATAACCTAGAATCCGCTTACGAGCGAGAAACTAAGAACCTTTTTGATTTTATGGATAAATCTGAAAATGTATCGCGACTTATAATTGTGACTCACGATGAAGAGAGCACTATAACCGAGGGGAATAAGACGATAGAGGTTATTCCAGTTTATAAGTTTTTACTTATGAATTAAAATAATTACTTTTTTCAAATCCCATGATTTTATAATAAATTCATGGGATAATATTCTAAAATGTTGATGCATGGACATTTTAACTTTCTAAAATGTTGATTGACGGACATTTTTTCTTTCCAAAATGTTGATTGATGGACATTTTTTCTTTCTAAAATGTTGATGTTTAAGAAGAAACACATCATTTCCATAAAAAATGTCGTGTAGACACGATAATTTCTCTTGATTTTATCATGCAGACACGACATTTTTATTAATTATAAAAGTATGTATTGTTTATCTAGTTTCTAAAGTAATTCCTTACCTGAACCCCAGGCATCTCCTACCTTTTCACCAAGCACGTGATATGCATTGTTAAATGGATCAAAAGCGATTGGTGCTACCTTTGCAATGTCGACCTTGTCCTCTGTGAGTGCTGCTTCGTCAACGCTTACATTTACAATTTCACCCTTGAGGATGCAACTATCATGGTCGAAGCTCTTGAGCTTGCATTCAAGGCACACTGCGAGTTCGTTGATAATTGGAGCATTTACTAATTCGCTCTTTGTAGCTGTGAAGCCTGCTTTTGAAAATTTATCTTCAGTCTTATTTCCTGAAGAAATACCTACGTAATCACAGCCGGCAACGTGAGCTGCGTCAGCCATGCTAATTGTGAAAGCGCCTGTCTTTTCAAAATTTTTGCAAGTCTTATGTCCTACTGAAAGGCAAAGTGTAATCTCATTAGATTCACTGATTCCGCCCCAAGCTGCATTCATTGCGTTTGGGACTCCATTTTCATCATAAGTTGCAATAATCCACACAGGCTGTGGAAGTGTAAGTGGCTTTGCGCCAAAATTCTTTCTTGCCATAAAAGCCTCCCTAATTGATTGAATAAATTTTAATTGGATTAAATCTATTATATAACTTATTTCAAAAAATTGGTATAAAGAAAGAATAAAATTATAAATCTAATAGTTTTCTAAAATGTTGATGTTATCACATAAACGTTGAATGGAGCTAAGCACACGCTTAGCTCCACCCTATTCCAGTATCAATTCTACTATTCACTTATATTTCTAGCTATTTTTTTCATTGAGAATCTTTTCAAATTCTTCCTTTGAGATTGATAGATTATTAGCGGCCTGCTCAACTGTTATTATTCCAGTTTGAACAAGTTTTACTAATGTCATTATCTGCCCTTCTTCGATTCCTTCTTTTAAACCGATTTCATGCCCTTCTTCGATTCCTTCTACCTTCCCAGCTTCATGACCTAAATCATATTCACTCTCTTTTATAGCGTCGATTATCTCCTCATCGGTACATTCAAATATGCACATTTCATATACCTCATTTCTATGCTTTAACAAATACTCCCGTAACACGTTTTCATCGATGCACTCGTCAATCGCCTTGTTGATTGCATCTTCTAACTTTATATTCATTTTAACATATTTTCTAATCTTAGCAACATAGATAGTATAATCATTTAGCTTCTTACACGCACTCATCAGGTTCATGTTATAACCCTGATTAATATTTAGAACCAGAACTTTTAATTCTAGCGCTGGTTCCTTCGTTTTTCTTTCAAATGCATCAGATAGGCATATTATCTGCCTTTCTTCCACTGTTCTTACTCCGTTATAAAATACAACGAATTGCGGTGTTGGAATCTTAACTAATTTTGAACCGTACATTTTGGGAAGTTCTATAAGACCACGCATCTGCGCTGAGAAATAAAACAAATCTCTTAAAGGCATGTTTGGATTTATTGTTGATTGATGCTCATATATATTCAACCTAAAATCAACAATAAATGATAAGTCTCCCTTTAGACCTAAATAAATAGCATCTTCTAGCTCTGTAACAATTACATCATCCGGATTATCGTAACTGGTACCATTAATCGCATTATAAAGGCTTAACATGTCTTCTTTTTCTCTAAAAATCGCTGTGAATAATCGGGATCGATTGTCCCTATAAATTGACTTCGGATTAAGCTTGATGTGCTCATCCACTGAAATTCTCTTTGGTACTTCTTTGCTGTCTTTCTTCATCGCCTACTCCTTATGAAAGTTTCGCATCGATGCATTTGATATATATCTTGGATATGATAACAAATGTATCTATATAATGTCAATGTGATTTTTGCAAATGTAAATATTAATTCTTCATTTAACTTCCGTCAAATCTATTTGCGTTACAATTCGAGATGTGTTTATGTTTTGATTGCCTATCCCACTATATATTCACTAACCAGCCATTTCATTGCTTCATCACGGTTATAGAAGGTTATTACTTCTTTCTCCGGATACTTCCGGAAAAGATCTTGCAGTACGGGTTTATTCTGTGTTTCGTACTGTTGCACCATTTCTACTAATTCAGGATCCAACTCATCTTCTATCCATGGCATATCTTCACGAACTTTTCCTACCCGATTAGTGATTCCTTGCATACATACTTCTTCCCCATAGTCTAAGAAGATGACAGTGTCACATGCCGCGATTCTCATCTCATAAGTTCTCGAATAGTCCCCATCAATAATCCAACAATCTCCTTGCATGTACTCGTTCAAACGCGCATCAAATTCATCTCTGGATATGTGAGTTCTATCTGCTTTCCAGAATAAATTATCTAAGTGGTATATTGGTAATCCCGTTACGTCATGAAGTCTTCTTGCGAATGTGCTTTTCCCACTCCCGGAGCAACCTATGATAATAATCTTTTTTCTGTCCATCTAGTTCCTCAATTCAATATTCTTTTTTGAAATAAACTCTGCAAATTGTTTTCATTATAATTTCTTCATCATCCAGTCCGCATCCGCATATTTACCATCCGCATATTTCATGTTATTCGGGAAATGTCCACACTTCTCAAATCCCAGTTCTTTATAAAGAGAAATTGCTTTATAATTATCTGAAATAACTTCAAGTTCAGCCTGTTCATATCCGACATTCTTTGCAACTTTTAACACTGTCTGCAACATGATTTTTCCTATGCCACATCCACAATATTCTTGGTACAATGCTATTGCCACATCACACCTGTGTGCATACCGCTTATATGGTGCGATAGTCATCAGTGAACAATTTCCTATATGATTACCATCTATCGTAGCAATCAGCATCAATTCTTTAGTTGCATCTATTTTATCTTTAATAAAATTTTGTTCCTAATTTACTACTTGCAGTACCTTTCTGACTGTTTCCGACTGCATCAACATCCTCATCTTCTCACTTCCACCTTCAACTTCTGGCTTTCCACACCTAAGACTATCCGGATGTTCAGATACGCAGCAATCTTTATACCAACATTCACCCATAAGTGGACCTTTAACAGACCACTTCTCGTTTTGTGTAAATTCGCCTACCAGTGATTTCATCACTCGCTCTGTAGAATATCTCTTAAAACTAGCCAAATACTGTAAAGTCTTCTCGTCATCAATTTTTGACAAATTTATTCTATGATTCTCAATTGCCGACAAAACATCTTCACGAATCTTGATTTTATCTGCCTTACCGGTGCCTGTCCAAGTAATCAGCTTGTCAAATGCAAGAATTAGATGCTCAAAACAAATCATATCAAGAATTGTTACCTTACCTCCCGACTTCTCTGATATTGATTTCAGCATACGATACTTATTTCGAATATCCTGATTGTCAACCACATAATCAAATGCAATATAATATTTATCATCCGCTTTGATTTCTAAATCTGACAATGCATCCAATATTCCTTGATTGCTTTCTTTACTTTCGATTACGAGTTCATTATCAAATAAAAGTTGGTTAATCAATTGCCAGAAGTGAAGTCCTGCACCTGTATCTTCTGTCCATAAATATTTCATATCACAACTCCTCTTCCAATGTTATCCTGTTATCTTCAAGTTTCAACACCTTAAAGCTCTTATCCGATACATTGAGCCCATCACAATTTCTTAAGAAAAGCATATACTGATTGGAAAACTCAAAATTGATGAATCTCCTGATATCATCATCAATCAAAATATCTGCATTATCAATCACAATAAAATTATCCCTACACTGTTTAATTGCCTCTAAAAGATTATCTGATTTGTAATTAAACAATTTAATTGCTTTATATTCATCGGTAAGTCTTAAGTCTTCTAAAATCTCATACAGAACTGTTTTACCTGTACCACTATCTCCACCAACGAGAGTTATTCTATCATCAAACACCAAATCGTATGAAAATGGATCTGCTTTAAATGTAATATTTTTATAGATCATCTGCTTCTCTCCTTTCATACTCTTTACTCCACCAAGCATTGTATCCTGAATTTCCTGTTACTACTTCTTTATCATTAAACCTAATTTCTACATCATCCGGAATCTCTACAAGTGTAGGGCGTGACATATATATCTTTATATCATCCATCGCAAATATATATTTTAATACATTTGGACCACATTCCTCCACGCACACCACCTTATCAGGATGCTTTACAATATTGAGTAATGTCTTACATCCAGATGATAAATTACGTATTGTACCCAATCCATACTTTGTTTCAATATGTTTATCTGGTGTCAATTTTGCCTCATCCACTTGCTGAATGATCTTTATTTCATTTTCAGACATTTCTTCATTAGCTGTATTCAAATTGAAATACAAGTCATTTTGAAGAATCCAATCTTTTGACTCTTTTTTTTCTGTATATATATCAATCATTCGATGCCACTCCTTTAACAGATTTCATTCTTGATTATTGATAATCCTTACATAAAACATCTAAAATTATACGGTTTATCATAGACCACTAAGTCTTGCTTAGCAACACGAGACAATTTTCAAAACGTGAAAGCACATCTTCAGCTGATTTTTTCGTTGTAGGATTAAATCGTAAATTGAGTGTTGCTGTTCTGATATGCTCCTTTTTTGAGTCATAATTATATTGAAGTATCCAATTAATATATCAGATTTTTATACTTTAACACTCCTCCAATTCTTTGTTAATAACATCAATCCATCCAGCATCTTTACTTTCAAAATTATCCATAAATATTCCAAAATTAGTACTTCCGACAACTGAATCATTTTTTTCAGTATTATGTACACGATCACGCATATCATTGTAGTTTTCTGCTGTAATGTGCTCCATTACAGCATCTATCTGTTCAGCTTTACCTTTATACTTTTCTACACCTGTATATTTTTCGATTAATGATGCATTAACTGATTTTGACGGTGACTTAATAATTTCATCCGTCCAATGCTTTATTATTATTTGCATTGTACAAGGATTAGCAAACATAATCACATTATATGACTTTGTACCTATACCATGAAATTCTCTAATTTTTTTCTTTATATCCTTATATTGTTCATATGGTTTTTTTTCGGTGTCACAAAATATAAGTACCAATTCATAAGAGCCATTCTGAAATTTATCCTGATATCTTGCAGGAATATTCCCATTTCCTTCAGCGTTATCCAAAATAAATTCGTATTGTGAATCCCAAACATTTAATGATTTTAATTTATTTAAATACTGATATTCTTCATTTCCTTCACAGATAACACATATTTTATGTTTGTCAAATAGCTTAGGCAGTTTATTCTGCATCAGACTTTTCTCCCTTCGCATTGCTCTTAATACTTAAAAGTGACTTAATTAACTCTGGATCTGGAAGTGCACCAAGGGTTCCCTTCCTATATTTTTCCATAACATCCGTTGTATCTCGAACACCCATTTGAGCTGTAAAATCAGCGAGTGAATATACATATACTCCATCTTCATCCTTATGAATAAACCATATCTGTTCTTTTCTAAATAATTTTTTACAATCCATTAAATTGATATCATGTACAGTAAATATCATCTGAGCATTGGTATTAAGTTCATTATTAAATAAAGCAACTATAGCTCTAGTTAATTTAAAATGAATACTACTATCTAATTCATCAACAACCAATATTCTTCCTTTTTCTAATGCTTCTATTACATAACTTGCAATTGCTGCTATTTTTTTTGTTCCAGTTGAATCAAATAACATACTTGGTACATGAACGCCCTTATATGTTGACACTAATCTAATTTGATCCATAATATTTTCAGGAATATCTAACGCTTTTTCCTCTGGTCGTTCTTTATCATTTGATTTTAATTGAATTTTTTCTCCTTCAACATATTCAAAGTTATCCATATACAAATCTGCATTTTTTATGAATTCGACTATTTTTTGCTGCAAATTATTTTCATTTTTCATTAATTCAATGGTATGTTCCATTGGAATATTATTCATATTAACAATGTCAATTTTTTGGGCAAATCCAACTAATATATCTTTCATGTTACTCAAGCAATCAAATTGAGTAACATCAACTAAATGTAAAAACAAATTATTTTTAGAAATCATAGCCATCATATTTTGAACCGATTCGTTAGTACAATAATATTCCTGTTGTACTGTATCTCTTTTTAGCATAGTCACTGTCTTCTCATTACCATGCACATCTTTTTTTATTTCAGAAAACGATTCATATATATATTCATTAGTTTTCGCATTATAATTAAAATCATATGAATACTTTTTTCCGCCTTCCAAGAATGTTACTCCTAAATGACACACGTCATCTTTCGTAAAAATACAAGGCATCAAATCATTCTTCTCATTCAATAAAACACTCTTTATAGCTCTTATACATTTAATAAGGCATGTCTTTCCGACATTATTAGGACCATATACTCCAGCTGTTTTAAGGACATTAAAATTATTCTCTCTATGAACATTAGATGCAAACTTCTTATTTCTCATATCTGCCTTCATTGAAAAAGATATCTCATCGGCGAAAACAAAACAATTCTTTGCTCTTATCTCAATAATCATTGTTTAAACCGTTACTGAAAACTTATAAAAAGTTATATGCTTTTATGCTTCATTCCTACTTCAGCGAGTATGCTTTTGATGGTATAAATACCTATCTACTCACAAGTTCTTGTACTCTCCATAGGCGTAAATTCCGAACTA
>JAEEGH010004480.1_pt1 | contig 35814 bp, 26 predicted proteins | sample 9134181 | NCBI WGS metagenome assembly JAEEGH01 (sample SAMN16246544, study PRJNA631951) | gut metagenome | biome: gut microbiome; feature: rumen; material: DP-attached | host: Bos | place: Iran: Karaj | collected 2018-10
TCTGCGGTTCCATAGTATAGATCCCCCTTTCATACACAAAATACAAAATTGAAATCGTTTTATAATATGATACCACAAAATTTGCATTACAAGGGGGTGACATGGGGACGGGGTGACATGGGGACGGTTCGTTTGGCTGGGTGACATGGGGACGGTTCGTTTGACTGGGTGACATGGGGACGGTTCGTTTGACTGGGTGACATGGGGACGGTTCGTTTGACTTGGTGGCGGTGACGGGGGGTGACAAGGGGACGGTTCGGATGACTGGTTGTCACGCGAATCAAAAGAAAAAATCAAGGAGACCGGCGTGACACTTGAACCGTCCCCTTGACTTTTGACTTCTTAACTTGCCTAACTTTATTTTCTTAGTGATTCCCAATATTCATTTCCACGCATATAGGCAAATTTTTCATCATTGCATAAAGCATAAATTACATTTGCTCGATAATCTTTCAAAGCCTCTGACTTATCAGCATGTTCTTTATCCTTGTTTCTAAGATGGATGTACAGATCAGACTTAGCGAAATCCCATATTGTATCAACGCTATCTATAAGCTGTTTCATTAAAGGAACTGTTTTATCAACATTTTTTTCATATGACGCAAGGTCAATTCTCTGCGTAACTTCCTTAAAAACTCCAAGCTCAAAGCTTCTTGCAACCTCTCCGCTTATATTTGCCAACCTATATGCCATTTTTAGATTTCCGGCGTCCACATAAAGTCTCTGCAAGACATTCAATACACTTAGAATCTGATTAGCCTCGTCAAGCATAAGATCTTCTAATTTTTTAAAAGCCTCTTCTGTCTTTCCCTTTTTTTCAAATATTATCGCTTGGAAAAATCTGCGTTCATAACCTCTCTCATCAAAACCATTCAAAAACTGCTCCGCCTTGTCATAATCTTCTTCCCTGAAGTACATCAAATAAAGTAATCTTGCAACCGACTTTTTTATTGTCTCATCTTCTGACTCTACCAAGCTAAGAAGCCATGCAGAAATGTACTTATCATATTTTTTCAGATTATGAAAACCGGGTTTTAACCGCGCAGCATCTAAAATTATAGCTGTTTTCCATTTTAACTTTTCACAGTTTGGATATTCTTCTATCTTTTTTTGCGCAACATCAAACAAATCCTCATAAGGCTCTTTTGCCAGCTTTTTGCTTAGTTCCTTTATGTATACGTCAACTTCTTCATCCGTAAGGTTATCTTTAAATGACAGCAGTTCGTCAGTTGATATCCCCAGCAGCCTTGCGATCGGAGCAAGCAAATTTATATCGGGAAGTGTATTTTCATTCTCCCACTTATTGACAGCCGGCGTAGTCACACCAAGACTTGTAGCCATTTCTTCCTGCGTAAGTCCCAACTCTTTGCGGTATTTCCGTATCACTTTTCCTATAGTCATTTTCACGGTCTCCTCTAATATTCTTAATGCTATTATTCTTATTCAGCATCACTCAAAATTTGTCTGTTACTTTTATAACCGGCGCCGTTTTATGTAATGATATCGGATTTTACCGCACTTTTCTATTGAATCAGCATTAAGTATCAGGGAATTTTTTTAACCGACAAGAAAGTTTTAGATAAAGAGAAAAAAGACAAGGAGACAAATGAACCGTCCCCTTGTCTTTTGGCTTTTTTATGCTTTGATAAAGCTTTCAACCTTTTCCATGATTCCTTTAAGATTACAGATATCTGCCGCCGCAGAATCTGTCTCAAGGGAATGATTTGCCTTATCAACTTTATAGAGTTCCAATTCAAGCTCATCGCACTTAGCCTGAGCTACATCTGTACTACACCAGGGATCGTCAAGTCCATGAAATACAATTCCTGATTTAGGTGCAAGCCTATCAAAAGTCTGTGGAACAGGCGTAAAAACAAGGTTTCTCGCATTTACACCAAGCCGACTGTCAAAATACGCAGCCAAAGCAGTCCCTATACTTTTACCTATATAAACAACATCACTGTATTCGCCAAAATCAATTTCGCCAAGCCTGTCATTAATCTGATCAACCGCTATTTCAAAAGCTTCCTTCATGCGCACCTTATCGTTCATAATCTCTCTGGCCTTATAAGGAAACTCGTAATTAACTTCAACTATTTCATAGCCATTTTCCACGGCAATTCTCTTCGAAAAATACAACAACGGCTTATCACTGTGATAACCCATCCCCGGAAAAATAACGGCAACTTTTTTTCTCATACACTCCTCCATAGCGGCATGTCAAAGGGACGGTTCTTCTGTCTTATCTTCTACCATATCTGCATTCCCTCTCCTGCCGATTTTGCTTTCTACTTCATTTTCGGTTTTTCTTAAAAACCACTTTTTAAGATATATCACAAGGCTATCATAAGTTCAATCTGCTGTTACCTCAAAAATTTCCTCTTGCCTTCAAAACTATGTTTCTGCCTATTCCGGTAAGCCTTTCAATCTGTCTTATCGATAATCCTTCGGCCTTGAGTTTCCACAACGCCACATCTCTTTCTTTTTTACCAAGCTTTTGAAGATCTGTCCCTGTTGTCACCCCTAAAGTCGACATTATCACATCTTGGGCCCACTCATCGTTATGTACGGTAAAAACAGGTTCCATGCATTGATCATCATTATCTTTTAAAACATAAGATGCATATTGCTGCTTACTTTGGAAAAAAGATTTTATAACTGATAAATCCATATATTCAGGCACATTATCATATATGTTATAGCTACTCCACGAATATTTTGAAGTTCTGCAGATTCCGGCTTTTTGCGGATTTTGAAGAATATATCTAAATACAGTCAAAAAAAATACCTCATTTTCAACCGGTTCACTTATATACCTATCTTGAAAAAGATGCCCAACGTGACTGTATTTTTTATTATAATACCAGGAGTAGCTCACTCCTATTTTTTTCATAGTCAAAGACAGAGAATTTAAATCTCCATGCAAAAGCAAATGCACATGGTTATTCATAAGGCAATAGCAACAGACCTTAACTCCGGTCTCCAAACAGTATTTCTTTAACCTGTCCAAATAAAATTTAAAATCATCAGCAGACTCAAACAGGACCTGTTTTCCTATTCCTCTTTCGATCACATGCATGTAACCGGTTCTGCTCATTATACGCGCGCTACGCGGCAAAACAACACCTCCTAAATAAATATAGTCTTCATGGGAAAATACAAATAGAAAATATTCTCTACTTGTTCGTCTTGAAAAAGACAAGAATAAATATGCTGATTACTTTACCATCTAAATCAGAAGATGTAAATAAGAAATTTTCCATTCAATAAAAAACGCTGTTCCGAAAAGTACGTTACCTTTTCAAAACAGCATTTTTGATATGAAATATAAGACAGATGAACCGTCCCTTTGACACCCCCCGACATCATCAGACAGATGAACCGTCCCTGTGTCACCACGTTAAGCTGCCTCTGCAATCGTAGGATTATTTTCCACGCGAATGTCCTGATATCTGTAAATCGACAGAACAATACCCAGAAGAACATATTCCACTACAATGTGGCCGGTACCGATACTAAAAAAAGGAAGTGTAGTTCCCGCAAGCGGAAGCAAACCAAAAACAATCAAAAAATTTGATACAGCCTGTATTGCTATCACAATTCCACAGCTGAATCCAACAATGGATCCAAGGCTATTTTTTTGCTTAACAGAAACACTGAATACATATATCGCCAGAACCATCAAGCTGACTATAATTAGTGCAACCACCGCTTTTCCGCATGTAGCGGCAATTGGTGCCAATACGAAATCTGCCATTGATTCCGGTAGCCCATATACACTTTCCATTGCGCTTTCACTTTTCCCTATAAATCTGCTCTTCAAAAAAATATTATCGAGACACGAATTAGTATAATTCATGTACTTTAACTTTTCATCGGCGCTATTTACCGCTATCCCTATATGCGAAAGCCATGCTTTAAAACGCGCATTTTGATATCCGCTTGCGCTTGCGATACGAAGAGCACTTAACGCAGTAGTTGTCGCAAAGATAATTCCCGTAATTTTCAAAAACTTACTTTTATCAACCCTATACCAATTTTTATTTAATGCGATCGCAAAAAGAATAATCTCTGAAATCAGCATGAGCATAGCATCATTAAGGGATATTCTGCCATATAGAATTAGCGAAAATACAGGTGCGATCATCCATAAAAAAATCTTGAATATTGCACCGATTCCTTTGTTTCTATAGTCATACAATATTCCGGCAAATATAGGCAAATACAATATAAACAGAACCTGCGTCGAAAAAACCATGCCACCAAGCTCAATCCATCTTCTGGCTCCATTAATTGATACGCCAAATACAATAGCAAGAAAAGTCAATAAGATCAAAAAAGCTACGGCTATTAATCGACTTCTTCCGGCAAGGATAGTGTAATCCAATCGATAAACGATTATCATTGCGATTACTCCCAGTAAAACACCACTTAGCTGTTGAAATACAAATCCACTGTATTCAACGTTTCCGTAGGGATGCGCGGAAAACGTAAGACACATCGTGCCCACACCAAGAATACTTATGTAAATGATATACAAAAGGAATCTCCATTCCAAGCGAGGTCTGTGTATGAAGTCAAGATTTACTCCGACGCTCACAGGATCACCCATCTCTTCCACAGCTTGCAATATCGCCCGGTCGTGATCCACGCCTTTTTTTTGCAGACCTTCGGCACGATCCTCGATATGATTTTGTAATTCCTTACCTACAAATTCTCTTGCCTTTTTATCCCGAATCTGATTCTTAACTTCAGTTAAATACTCTTCAATTCTCATCTCGTTAGTCTCCTCTTTCACATGCCCATGCCGAACGAAAGTACATTTGCAACTGCCGCTGTATAAATATCCCACTCTTCAACTTTTTTCTTAAGAAATTTTTTCCCTTCATCTGTTATGGAATAATATTTTCTTATTTTCCCATAACCCGCTTTCTCATACGACACGAGATATTTCTTTGATTCCAACGAATGCAAAAGAGGATAAAGCGTGCCAACTTTCAATTCGAAGACATTTTGAGATCTCTCGCTCAGCTTCTCAATCATCTCGTAGCCATACATATCTTTTTCAGAAAGCAGCTTAAGCAACATTGTGCCCATACTCCCTGATAACAAGGTTTTATCTATAGTATTCATCGCATTGTCCCTCCTATATCGATAATCAATATATATCGACTATCATAAGTTTATATCGATATTCGATATGAGTCAATACCAATTTGCTTAATTCGACTTTTATCTCTTTTTTTAATTAAAAAAGCATTTAGCATTTCCTATGTATAGAAAAAACGCTGTTCCGAAAAAGTAACTTTACCTTTTCAAAACAGTGTTTTCGATATGAAATATAAGACACACGAACCGTCCCTTTGACACCCCCGACACCAAGACAGATGAACCGTCCCTCTGACATCACGTTGCTTACCCGATTCCCATACATTCATAGCAAATTCTGATTGCTTTGTTCTTCACATCATTAAATCCGTTATTGTTAAGCCCTATGATCACAAGTACCAATGCCAGTGCAAGAACAACGACTCGGATAATCTGCTTTTTTCTGTCGTGCTTGTGCCATCCGATACTTATCGCATCTACTGGGCAATGCTTGATACATTCGCCGCACTGTATACATTCTCTGTCGCACACTTTTTTTACATCCATCTTGCAGGCTCTGATACATGCGTCGCAATGAACGCACTTATTCTCATTAACCTGTATTCCAAAAAAAGACATCGGTTGAAAAAAAGAATATATTGCACCCAGCGGACAGATAAATCTGCAAAATCCTCGATAGACAAAAATGCACATTGCCAATATAACAACCAGCACCGCTACTTTCCAGCTAAACAAAAAGCCCAGCATCGGACGAAGATCTTTATTCAATACAGTAAGCGGAATACCTGCTTCTGCTGTTCCCACGGGACAAATATATTTGCAAAATCCCGGCGCAGCCAAAAATAAAGGCATCAATATCACGAGTGCGATCAGCAAGATATATTTCATTAAACTAAGTGCTCTTGTAATCTTGCTTTTTTTTAGTTTCGGTGTAGGAATCTTGTTAAGCAATTCCTGCACCAGACCAAAAGGGCACAAAAAGCCGCATATCAGCCTCCCCAAAAACAGTCCCATCAGTAAAAGCGTTCCCAAAATATAATAAGGAAATTTATATTTTGAAGAAATAAGTGCAGTTTGCAAACTCCCAAGCGGGCAAGATACAACAGCACCCGGACAGGAATAACAATTAAGTCCCGGCGCACAGATACCCTTACTCGAGCCTTGCCATATTTTCCCGCTTGCAAATCCTTTTATGTTGCAGTTATACAAAACCGCCGTAATAAGTTGCACATAGCGTCTGGAAAACCGCCTCAAATATCCTTTTTCCGCCATTTATGCCCCCAAAATCTTATCATCCGATACCAAAAGCACACCCGAAACTTTTTATTCCATGCAAGCATCAATAGCTTTCTTGTACTCCGCATGCTGTGTTTCCGCATCCACGGCACCAAGAAAAATATTCTTAATAATGCCCTCTTTTATTACCAAAGTATATGGAATACCATCAGTGGGATAAAATTTTTCTATATCTCCTGCCTCATCATAGGCAATGGGGAAAGTATATCCCATCGTCTTCACAAGCAAATCCACAGTATTTTTATCTTCCATACAATTAACGCACAGAATGGAAAGATTCGAATATCCGTCATTTTTGAGCATTTCAAAAGCCGGCATTTCATTCATACACGGGCCGCACCAACTTGCAAAAAAATTCAGAATTACAACTTCATTATTGTGATCGGACATCTTAAATTCCGTTCCATCAACAAGCTTAGCCGTAAAATCCGGAGCAACGTCTCCTTCTTTCAAGCTTTTGCCGGACTCAAGCTGCCCTGAGTCAGTTTTTCCACATGCCGTCAATCCGCCCATGCACAGGCTCACAATAAGTGCCGCCAATAAAATTCTTACATTCTTTTTCATGCTAAAAACCACCCTTTCTTAGCTGATACCTACATTTCCCTTCTGTCAAAATTCACCGTCAAACATACTCATCTGTGAATACTTTTCCGGAAATTCATACATAAACTTAAAGCATTCATCCACACTCGACAAAATGCCGTTCTCCCCGCATATCTTCCGAAATATCGCCGTAAGCTCTTTTGCATTTGGACTTGGTAATTCATATGCGTTACCGTATTGATTGATATACTTTTTCTTCATTCCGGGAAAATACCTATCAAGCGCCGCATAATAATACTCTCTGTCGCCGTCTCGAAGCGTCAGCCCCATACCAAAATCAATAACGCCTTTTACCCCGACTCGCGCGCACTCACTTAAGATTGCCGCTATGTTCTCCTTTGTATCATTTATGAAAGGAAGAATCGGTGTGATCCAAACAACAGTCGGAATCCCCCTTTTTTGCATCTCTTCAAGCACTTCTATTCTTCGTTTTGTATTACAGACATTCGGCTCAAGTATTCCGCACAGCTCATCGTCATAGGTCGTAAGCGTCATCTGCACCACGCATTTTGCAGAGCGATTTATCTCATCCAAAAGATCTATATCTTGGAGTATACGGTCCGATTTTGTCTGAACAGCCACTCCAAAGCCATATTTTAATATAATCTCAAGGCATCTCCTTGTAAGACGCAGCTCCTCTTCGCAGTGCATATAAGGGTCGGACATTGCTCCCGTTCCTATCATGCACTTTTTCCTCTTGGATCTGAGTGCCCTTTCAAGCAGCTCCGGTGCATTCTGCTTAACTTCTATATCTTCAAAAGGATGCTTAAATTGATAGCATTTACTCCTGCTATCACAATAGATACATCCATGAGAGCACCCTCTGTAAATATTCATTCCGCAGTGTCCACCGCTGCCCGTAAGAATACCTTTAGCATCGACAAAATGCATGCTCATACATCCTCATTCGAAAAGTCATGTATAAAATTCTCTTCTGCAATTTTCCTAAAATTGACCATACATACCTTCAGCTTTTTATTTATTCCCATATGAGATCACATGGCATCTCGCCGCAACAAATCCATTCGAATCGCTAAATTCCGAGTCTACATCGTGATCACTGAGAAATCTGCTAATTTCATCTTTATCTTCCGAACGAACATAATCTACATAATCGTTGATTCTGACACCGATATTTTTTAGCCCCAGTCGCTCCATAACAATCGGAAGCTTTATTCCAATCTGATAATCTCTTCCGCCGCTCTTTATTTCTTTTATCCACTTTTGTTCCAGATAATCATCATTTTTAAATGGATAAAAATCCGTCGAATCTATGTAAACACCTGCATTTTCCAATCTTCTGCTCGGTTCTGTACAAATCACCAGTCCGCCGTCTTTTGCAGTATCTATCATCTTTTTAAGAATCTGCACCGGATTGGGAAGGTGACGCAATACAGCTTGGCATATCACTACATCATATTCTGCAGTTGGTTTGTAATCATTAAGATCAGCCACCTCGAAACTAACCATCTCTGAATTGTCATGAAAGATTTCTTTTGCATTTTCAATAAGTTGTTCCGAGATATCTATCCCTTTATAAGTGCTCCCTTTCGGGATTATTGGTAAAAAGAGCTGAGCCAAATAGCCATATCCGCAACCAAAATCAATAATTTTGACAGGCTTATCTATTTTCCATACACATTTCACTAGAAACTCAAAATAATCATTATTCCACAAATAACGCCTGGTGCTATGTAGATACTCGCTTTCTTTTCCCCAATCCCTCATCAGATCCAATTCTCCCGATTGTTTTTATAAAAATCAGTTCTTCTATAATATTAGCATATCATGAGGGAACAATTAACGATTATTAACCGTAACAGACAGTACGGCGATTGACAACATTTTAAATCAAAGTATTTTCCGCATAGGTCATACATGCACTTTATATATAATCTGTACAACATCAAATCTACTAAGCAAGCCTCCAAGCCCTCCGCCCGCTCACAATGGGACTTTGTGCAGAGCACTTGGCGAGGTATTTTCGAGGCTAGTTCGAACGTCTTCCGGCGAGTGTTAGCGAGAGCGGAAGTTCCTTATAACAAGCGAACCTAGTGTGAATCCCAGAACCCATGCAGCGAAGCTGCGGGCGAGAGTCCCCTTCCACACGAAAAATAAAAAAAGGATTAACTCATCTGAGTTAATCCTTTTTATTTTCGTGCGGAAGATGGGACTTGAACCCACACGACATAAACAGTCACAAGATCCTTAGTCTTGCTCGTCTGCCAATTCCGACACTTCCGCATTCCGTCGTCATCTCTCTCGCGACGACTTGTTTATAATAGCAAAGTATGCGGCTTTCGTCAACACCCATTTTTTATTTTTTTCAAAAATTTTTTTCTGTTATTCCAAAATGTCATTTACCGCAAGCTCACTACCCATCCGCTCAATCAACCTGATCCGTGTAAAAACCCGCAACTCCAAGCGCTTTGTACCTATCCATGTCCTTCTTATCATTGATGGTATGGACAAAAAGCGGCACTCCGGTTTCGTTGATCTCAGACACAAATCCCGCGTCGTCGACCCAGACATCCGGCATTGTAAGTGCGACAAGCTCCATATTTTTGCAGCTCTGTATTATCGCTTCGCTCTCACGCTCATCTTCATCCGCAGCGTAAAGCGTGTAAATAACATACGAAAATCCCGCATCCTTCACGACTTCATACTCTTCGTCGTGATAAATCTGAATCACAAAGCGGTTCATAAGATCCGGAATACATTTTGAGAAAGTCCCGTACACTCCCTTGATTCCGGCACCGGAAGCCTCCTTGATATCGGTAACCACATACATATCATTATGCTCTCGCATAAAATCCGCAAGCGTATAGATATCAAGCGGTGTAAGTCTGTCATAAACCTTTGAATTCATGAACTCATTATGTTTCGGTGCCTTGTCAAAAGAAAATCCCAGTGCCCACGCACCATCTGCATTGTGCGCACAGACAGGATATCCGTCACTTGTGAACATGAAATCCATCTCTATCATTCTTTTGCCCGCATCATATGCATTCTGAAGTGCTTCCAGACTGTTTGTGTAAAAGAGCCCCTCTCCGCCGTCTTCGGAATAGCTTCCCGCAGCATGAATGACAAACTGCTCTTCCCTAAGCTGTTCTCTCATACCGGGAACGTCAAACGCCTCGTTTACAGACTTTCCTTTTTCATATCTTTCTTTTGACTCGGACGAAATCTCAATATCAAACGGATTGAATCCGTCGATTGCCATTACAAACCACGCTCCGGGGGCTATATGAGGGCTGTTGTCATATATCCAGGGAGTACCGTCAAAAAGATCCATTCCCGTGTTTATTCGCTCTCCCGAGCAAGCGGGAATACGACCGTCAACCTTTAAAATTCTGCAAATTGAATCAATCGCTCCGTAAACAGCTCTTCTTTTTCCACACTCCTGATAATAAAGAGCCGTAAACGCCGTTCCTTCTGCCCAAAACCCTCCTGCTGCCTCGTCAAGACAAAAAGCATATCCGTTGTCGGGCGTTTTCATCTTGCCAATATTTTTTCGAACACGTCTGTCCTTGATAACACCGTCAACCGCAAGCGCCGTCCACACCTGCGCATCAAGAACGACCTGCCCCGTGTTCGGAGTTATACCGTCAGAAGCTGTTCCGGTATAGTAATATCCTTTTTTTGCATCATACATACTGTCTATAAATTTCTTTGAATTCTGCGCAGCCTCATTATATTTCTCATCGCCCGTAAGCTCATAAAGCGCATCAAAAGCAACCAGACAGTCAACGTTGTGCTCAAGAGATTTATAACTAAGCACCTGCGCCTGTGACATGTCATTTTCAGGCCATCCGTTTATACCCGCAATAAATCCGGGATTTTCGTCCGCGCAATTCTCAAGAACCCAGTCCATAAGGGAAACCGCGGTTTTGGTATAAAGATATGTATCCTCTTCTTCTCCGTACAATTTGTCATACCAAAGAAGTGCAAGGGACACCCACGCCAGATTGCCGCTACTGCTGCCGACAAGCGAAGGATCTTCGACCCACATATTCCTCTCATTGTCATAATATCCGGGAAGTCTTACACTTCCGCAGACATCTCCGACGATGTTTCCCGCAGAGTAAGCATTTCTTACTCTCTGCACATCTCCCCTGTCATTGATTGCGGCATATATGAAGGCATCAAGAATAGCAGATGCAGACTCTTTATCTCCATCCGCCATAAACGCAAGCGCACACAGCGCATTGTCGTATGAATAAGCTATATCTTTTTGATTCTCCTTATCCGTGTCATAAGAAGCAAGCAAAAAACGCCCATTCCCATCACCTGATTCTTTTGACATATCACGAAGCGCGGACCTTATCGCAGAAACAGCGAGTTCTTTTTCATTTCCGTACTTCTCTGTCAACTTGACAGAATACTGGTAATAAACAGAATAAGCTATGCAAAGGACTGCCAGCAGTAAGCTGGCAGCCATTACAAATATGATCGCAACAGGCGTTTTTTTCAGTTTCTCCTTCACTCAGCCCCCACTTTTCTTCTAACCTGTCTTCTGATATCGACTATCTCACGAAAAAAGTTTTTACCTTTTGAGTTCTCAATTGCTGAAGTTTCGGGTTCTTCCGGTTCCTCGTTTGCCTCTTCCAACCAGCCTTTTATTCCGCTATAGTCCACGTTCTCTCTTACCTTAATGATCTTTTCAAGTGAACTTACATCCATAGGCTTATAGTAATGGTATCCCTGTGCATAGCGGCATCCGAATTTCTTTAGATATTGCTCATGCTCATCTGTCTCGACCATCTTTACAATAAGCGGAATGTCCATAACCTGTACGCAGTTTGCAACGGTATGAAGTATAACTGCTGCCTTGGTTATATGACCTTCCTCATCATTAAGAACCTTCATGTTGAATGTGATCACTTCGGGCTGCACAGCCTGAAGCATTATCATAGATGAATATCCGCTTCCGAAACCGTCAATAATAAGCGGGAATCCTGCATCTGAAATATCCTGTATCATAGCAAGGATTTCTTTATCAACATCATTATACGTCTTATCCGAGATCTCGATCATAATGAGCCTGCGCGGAACTTTGTATTTTTCGCACAGATCTTTAAGCGTCTTTTTTACATCTATGGAAAAAAGATCCGCACGGGTTAAATTAATCGATACAGGAATGCACTCATCTCCGTCTTTAATTCTTTTGCCCTGCCATGCTATAACCTTCTCCCAGATAAGTTGGTCGACGATAAGCGTAAGTCCTGATTTCTCAAGTACGGGAATGAACTCGCCCGGGCTTACAAATCCGCGTTCTCTGTGATTCCAACGAACAAGTGCCTCACCGCTTATGATTTTTCCTGTATTTATGTCACATCTTGGCTGTATAAAGAATGTAAACTCGTCGCTGTCAATACCTCTGCGGACATCCCTAAGCAGCTTTACTTCCGCATCAAGCTTCTTGTCCATTTCCGAGTTGTAGTGAACAGAACGCTCTTTTAAGTTTCCTCTGAGTCCGTCAAGTGCAAGAAGCGCTCTGTCATACATTTTTTCTACGGCAAGAGTGGTATCACGTATCTCATACACACTGATAAGCGGGAAAAATCCCATGAACTTCGGATCAGTCTTTACATAATCCGACAATTCGCCCTGAATCTGGTTCAAAAGAGCATCTCCGTTCGGCACGATACAGATAAAGTTTCCTCCGGAAATATGTCCCGGAACTCCACCGAATTTGTCAATTATATAAGCAAGCTTATCGCCAATCCTGTCAGCGTATTCTTCTCCGACGTCATGTCCGTACCAAAGATTCAGGACATGGAAGTTGTCAATCTCAACCGCGTACAGGAAAAGATGCTTATCGGTATTCTCATCAATAAATTTTCTTGCTTCTTTGAAGAAAACAGAAGCGTGGTAACATTTAAGCATATTATCAGACTCCCTTCGAACCAAAATTCCACCTTTCTTTCGCTGGAACAACTGCGGTGTCATGAAAAACGGAGCAAATGCTATCAAAAACAGCTCTGATATGCAGGCTGCCTCTGCAGCTCCAACCCGTGAAGAATACAAAAGTATATGATGTATTCTTTCAACGCAGAAAACAAATACAACAAGGACGCCTTTGTTTTTCAGGAAATACTTGTAAATGAATCTCAGTCCTTCTTTAAACGAATATACCAGCGTACTTACTGAAGTAGCGGGAAAAGCGTGTTCCTTCTTGGTTATTACGTTAAGGAAATACTTTACTGCACCTGCTCCTGCAGGGAATGTACATCCGGAGAAAGTGAAAAACATCAAAAAGCTCTCGGAAATCCTAAAGAGGTACTCTTTCTTTATTTTTCTTGAAAGTAATATTGTTCTTAGCGACGGAAGTATGATAAATACTATGCAGCAAAGAGCGTATCCGAGGAACATCAGGTCAAGCATTCCCGTAAGCGTTATGATAACTATGTAAGGTAAGAGCAATACATTGTTTATTCTTGCAATGAAGTAGATGATCATGTAAAAAGCGTCATACCATCTAGTCTTGCCCCACTCCATCGTACCGCTCAGGAACATCTCGATCAGTCCGTATGTATATCTGTATTCCTTCATGGCATCTTCTGAATATGTTCTTGAAGCATACTCGGTAAATTCAAGACCTTGAACCTGTGAGTATTTGCCGTGCCATCCTCTTGCATAAAGTCTTATTGCCAGATCGAAATCTTCGGAAACTCTGTGCTCATGCCAGTATCCAAGCTTGGCAAGCGCTTCTCTTCTTATAAATACGTTATGTCCTACAAGCGGGACAAATATTCCCTTAAGAGCCATGCACGGGAAGACATTCTGATTATTGTTGTTAACCTGTCTTCCGGAAATTCTTGCAAAGAAATTTTCCTCCATGTTTGACGCCTTTGTAGCGCACTGAATATATGCAAGCTTATCATCTCTTGTAAATTCAGGTACTATCGCACTTATTATTTCAGGATGAAGACCGGAGTCCTTATCTATGAGAAGTATTATGGAGTTTGTATGTATATTGCCCTCTGCATGTCCACCTTCAAACTCTGCGCCCTCACAAACAAGATTTTTGATCTCATTACCTTCATCAACCCTGCGTCCTATTCTAAGAGTGTAATTAAGGTTTGAAGACTTCTTGAATATTCCCGGTCTGTTGTAAGGAGGTCTTACAACAAAGCTTACGTTGACCTTTCTGTAGAAATATACTCTTTCTATAACTCTGTATGCGTCGGAGCCAACTTCCACTCCCGCAACAGTTCCAAACTTGGAGTATTCTTCGATCTTATCCTCCAAAGATTCGATCGTACCTACATTTTTAAGCAGCACTCCTATTCCGTCATCGGAAACTATTACATTACACTCTTTTCCTGTCTGCTTTTTATAATCTTCCGCAGCAAGTTTACTTCTGTATACAGTCTCGAATATAACGCCGTTCTCCTCCATGTATACTGGAATTGAGATCGTTACATCGGGAAGACTGTCCTTATCGTAATCAAGCCACAGAGTATTCATGTAGGCTTCGTTGTTTATCTTTTTCTTTCCGTTAAGTATCGAAACAACCGGCGGAAGAACGGAAAAGATAAAATCTACGGCAAATACCGTCGCATGAGTAAATGCAATAAATGACCATATGTAAAACAGCCAGAACAGAACGCTGCTCATTGCTTCTACTCTTGCAAGCGCGTATTTAAGCACGATCACATGCAGCCATATATTCAAAATGAACGAAAGAACATACAGGCAAATACCTACTACTTTAAAGAAGCGCATTTCACCCTTGTGTATTACTTTCTCTTCTTCAGACTCGTTCACTTTGGAAACATTATTAAATTCTTCAACTGTCATTTTTCTAATCATCGCGGCACCCTAAACAGATCAGGGACATTTCCCTGTCTGTCGCCGATATTGTTATATTCCATATAGAAATATCCTGTAACGTCTATCGGCGCTTCATCATACAAGTGTACAGTTCCATCTGCGTCCATGTATTTCATACCCGATCCAAGCACGGGATACTTTGGCGCTATCTGAGTCATATACTGATAATAAGCAGGTCTGGGGAGCTCAAGCTCCTTTAAAAGTTCAGGAACTATATAATTGGTGCTTACAGTTCCTATACTGTCGATCCATGAATCCGCAGGAATTTCAATGTTGCTCCACATCAAAAACGGTGTTCTTCTTAAGTTATATTCTTCTATGTCAGAATCCATGTCCGAATCAAGCACATCATATGCAAAAGAAGGACAATGATCCCCAAGCATGCAGATAACTACAGGTCTATCAACGTTTTTGTAGTATTGAATGAGATCGTAAAACGCCTTGTCCGATGTCTGCATACAAGACAGATACTCGTTCAAAACAGATGTGGCTGCACCATACTCCTTAACGGAATGGATAATATCTTCACCGGCAGGATTCTGATCCCAGCCTCCGTGATTCTGTATTGTCAAAAGATACATGAATTGCGGTACGTATTCGCCCTGAGCCTGCTGCGCAACGGAAGATTCATATTTTTTTATCATATTGTCATACAATGACTTGTCCGTGGCATAAACTCTGTCCGCATAGTAATCAAGATTCCTGAATTCTTCTCCAAAGTAAACATTGTCAAATCCAAGTTCTTTATACCCTCTGTATCTTGAATAATTTGAGCCTGATTCAGAATGCATTGCTGTTGTCTCATATCCAAGTTCGTTAAGAACGGAAACAATACTGAGACTGTCGTTCATATCAATAACATTAAAAGGAGCAAAATTATTGATGAGCCTGTTCGAATTTCCTGTCAAAAGCTCGTATTCTGTTGCATTTGTACCGCCTCCGAAGTTAGGAACAACGGCATAACCTTTTTTGAGATCTTCCATATTTGAAATGTAAGGAAGAAATTCCGTATCGGTTTCAAGCTGTGTCACAACATTAAAATCATAGAATGTCTCATTCAGGATCATTATTATGTCGGGACGCTCATCCGTATACCAGGTTGAAATATTAAGTGTAGGAATATCGGCAACTTCATAACCGTCGGGCCTTTCCACAACGTTATGCAGGTTCTGGAACGACTCAAGACTGCAAAGTGCAAATCCGTATGTCGGATAGACCTCACGCCACGACCATGCCAATATGCTTTCAGGCTTTTTTGAAGCCGGCGAAAGGATCACCATATCAAACACGCCAAAGGCAACAATCGCAAATATAAGTCTCTTCCAAAGGGTATCGCCCCATTTTGAAGAATTACCTACATTAAGAACATACAGCCCCATCGATAAGAACAATCCGAAAAAGAACAGTCCCATTATCTTAAAGAATGTGGCATCGGGTGTGATCGTCATTCCCCGGATAACATTGAGTGCGGTTCCAAAGTTTTGCAATTCCTGAAAAGAGAGAGGCATTCCATGAAGCAAAACAACATAATGATTTACTATTGCAATAAGAGAGGAAACAGTAATGGAAACAATTCCGCAAAGGTAATCACTTCCCACAATCAGATAAATTATTGCTATAAAAAGAAAAATAATTGAGAAATTAAGGAAAAATGCACCGCTAATAAAAGAAACGGGCAGCACTCCTTTAAACAGAGTGACATTTCCGGTTTCGATAACCAAAAAGCACAAGTAAACCTGCAGCAAGGAGATCAAAAATCTAACTACTCTTCTCCAGCTGATCTTTAAAAGTCGTTTTAAGTCAAAAGTTGCATTCCGCACCTTTCTCTTTGCAATCAGGCTTATATCTCTAGATGTCAATAGGCGACCCTCCATAATGATATAAACAGAACTACGGCTTTCAATTACTTTTACTTTTTATTTATCGGTCCATTTTCCCAAGACTTTAGTTTTAATTTTGTATCAATATTATATTACAGACAGGGCAAGGTGCGGGATGAAAAAACGATAAAAAAATAATGCCCCGGGCTTTATATTTCCCGAGGCATATAAAAAATTTATAATATTTTCGTATTATTCTTTTACACCACCAAGTGTAAGTCCGCTTACAAAGTACTGCTGCAAGAAAGGATAGATACAGATGATAGGAAGCATCGTAACTATAGATGCAGCTGCACGTATTGATGTAGGTGTAATGGAGCTTGTCGAGTTCTTCATCGACTGAGCCGATGTACTCTGGCTTGTTACAGAAGCAAGGAGTTTCATAAGCTCGTACTGAAGAGTTGTAAGCTTATCACTCATTCTGTTGTAAAGCATAACGTCAAACCATGAGTTCCACTGATATACAGCAACGAAAAGAGCTACTGTAGCATAAACAGGCTTACAGAGCGGTGAAATAATATTAAGGAATATAGTCGTATATCCCGCACCGTCCAGCTGCGCCGATTCCTCAAAACTGTTAGGTATTCCGTTCATATATGTTCTTATAACGAGCATATTGAATGCGGATACCATTCCGGGGATAACATATACCCAGAATGTGTTTGTAAGGTGAAGTCCTTTGTACAATAGGAAAATAGGAATCATTCCACCGTTTACATACATTGTTATAACCCAGAACAATGAAAGCGGCTTTGCAAAAAGGAAATTCTTACGGCTTACTATGAAAGCAAGTATCGCACATGCAATAAGTGAAAGAGCCGTTCCTACAACAGTTCTTGCAACCGAAACATATGCACCTACAAGAAGGTCATCCTTCTTAAATACTGTGATGTAGTTCTTGACACTAAATTTTCTAGGAAGAAGGTAAATACCTCCTCTAAGTGCGTCAAGACCATCGTTAAACGAAATAGCAAGTGTATTCAGAACAGGGTAAAGTGTAACTATTACAAACACTGTCATGAATATTGAGTTAAATGTATAGAAAGCAATGTCAGCTTTTGACAGCTTTCTTTTCTTGTTTACTGTATTACTCATCGCGCTTCCCCCTTAGAACAGTCTTTCTTCGCCGTGACGCTTGGCGACTTCATTACATATCAAGATCAGAACGATACTGACTGCACTCTTAAATATACCCGCAGCCGTTCCAAGTGAGTAATCCATCTGGCTGATACCCCATTTAAGAACATAGATATCGATTGTCTGGGATACCTTCTGTACAAGTCCGTTACCAAGCAGATACTGAATCTCAAATCCTGCATTAAGGACGTTACCAACATTCATGATAAGAAGAATAATGATTGTTGACTTAATTCCGGGGATGGTAACATATCTGATCTTATCCCATCTTCCCGCGCCGTCGATAGCTGCTGCTTCATACAAAGCAGGATCGATAGCTGTTATCGCTGACAAATATATAATTGCATTCCAACCTGTTTCCTTCCAAACATTTGCGAAGGCTACGATAGGCCAGAAATACTTTTCATGTGCAAAGAAGTTAATGGGCTGGGAAACCAAATGAAATTTAGTAAGAAGCTCATTAACAATACCTGCTCCCGAAAGAGCATCGTGAAGAATACCTGTAACAATGATCCATGAAAGGAAGTGAGGCAGATAAGAGATTGTCTGAACAACCTTTTTCTTGCGCATTCCCTTAATCTCATTTAATAAAATAGCAAATAAAATTGCCATTATAGTTGTAGCTACAAGATTGATAACCCCCATTGCAAGAGTGTTTCTGATTACTCTGATATATGTTGCATCGGAAAAAAGAGCCTGAAATTTGGCAAGTCCGATCCATTTTGAATGTAAGATTCCATCCTTTGGCTTATACTGCTGGAATCCCATAAGCCAGCCTACCAAAGGTGCATAACAGAAAAGGATACCGTATGCAAAAAAGAATAATGACCATACGATAAGTACCCACTGTCTTTTTACTTGTTTGATAAATTCATCTTTCGGCATGCCCAAAAGAGTTTTTTTATTCTGCTGAGCCATATAACCACTCCTCGTTTTCTTCAATTTCCCCAAATTAGATAAATATAGCGGGCATTCTTTTGTGAATACCAAGAAAGCCCGCTATAATCTTAGTTTTACTTAGTTAGTATACTTAGCTGCCTCTGCAATTCTGCGCTCCAACTCAGTCTGCATCTCTGAAAGGAAGTCTTCAGGTTTGCACTTCTTGTAAGCTTCCATGTACTCAGCCCATGCGGAGTCGAAGTTATCTGCCATAACTACCTTAGGAAGGTACTCATGCTTGCATTCATCCATAAGGTTGCTTGCTGTACCACCGGGTGTTGCTGTAGTCATAGTCTGTGAGAATGTGTACATAGGATACCAAGGTCCGGGAGGAGGTGTTGTACCAAGCATCTCAACGTATGTCTTAACACCGTATGCCTTGAAGCAGTTCTTGAGGTTATCAGAAAGTCCGTCATAGAACTCTGTCTCCTGCTGCTCAGGCTTCATAGCGTTCTTGCCGTCTCTGCTTGTTCCTTCCCACTGAGGGAAATATGAATACTCGCACTTATGAGAAGCCTTGTATCCTGTATCAGCATCGTTGTCTCTCATTTCCTGAGTCTTTGAATACATTCCGTCGTCGCCTACCTGGTAGTCAACGTCCTTAACACCCCAGAATCTGAGATCCATGATTTCCTGACTAAGAAGGTCGTTTACGAACTGAAGTGCACCTTCAACGTCCTTACAGCTTGTTGTAACGGCAAGTCCTGAACTTGTGTGTACAATTCCGCCTGAGTTGTGCCACTGGTTCTTCATACCTTCTTCGATCGTGATCGGAAGGGGAACATACTGGCAGCCCTTAGCATCAAGGCCTGCTGCCTTAAGAGCATCACCTGCTGTGTATGCGAAATCCCACCACTGGTCGATCATACCAAGTACACGACCTGTTGAAAGCTTTGCGATATACTCATCATATGTCTGTGTGAATGACTCAGGATCAACGATACCCTTCTTGTACTCTTCATTGAGCTTCTTGAAGTACTTAACAGCTGTATCTGTTGTGTTGTAGTCAACAATCTTCTTGTTATCTACATCAACGATAACTGAACCGTCGTTCGGATATCCGTCAAGGAACTGAGGTGCATTCTCAAGACAGAAGTATCTCCAGTCCTCACAAAGAATTGTGTAAGGAATGTTTGCTGTTCCGTCTTCCATTGTAGGATTTTCTGCGTAATATTTTTCGATAAGATCAAAATACTGATCCATTGTATGAATCTGAGGATAACCTGCCCACTCAAGAACTCTTGTCTGGATCCAGAAAGCCTCGTCATTGTGTGCGCAGACTCTCTCTTCACCATAAATGTTAGAGAACTGAGGGATCCAATAGATGTGACCATCACTCTGACGAAGTGAATCCCACTCCTGATCTGTGAAGAATTCTTTGATGTTAGGATACTTGTCAATATAATCATCAAGTGCAACAAGTGCGCCTGCTTCATACATCTGCACGGAGCCGTCTCCCGCATCTACGAAGTCAGGATATTCACCACCTGCAATAAGAGTACCAACCGCCTCTTCTGCTGTCTGACCAGTAAGCCAAGTTTCTTTAACTTTTACGCCTGTTTTCTCGGCAATGATCTGCTGAATCTCATTATCTTCATTGATTTCAGCGTGAGGAACTGAGAAAAATGCCGTAAATTCCTTTACCCCATCTTTTGAGCCGGAATTATCAGCCGATGTTCCTTCTGATGAGTTTCCACCCGATCCACACCCTGACAGCGATGCAAGAATCATACAAGCTGCCATGAGCATGCTAACAACTTTCTTCTTCATAAAAGATATCCTCCTTATTTTTATATAAATAGTTTATAAAAAATTTATATTCAAAACATGGGAGGAAATATATATAAAAGTAGGACAAATTATTGTTCTTGTTTTCTATACTTTGCCGGGGTACATCCCTTAGCCTCAATGAATTTGTTTACAAAGTAGTCAACGTCCTTATATCCCACTTTTTCTGCAACAAGATAAATCTTATCGTCAGTTTTTTTAAGCAAAAGAGCTGCTTCATCAAGCCTGTGTCTATTGAGATAATCTTTAAAAGAGCATCCGTATTTCTTTCTGAAAAGCTGGCCCAGATATGCGCTGTTTACATAATACTTTTCACTGAGTCCCTTCAAGGTAAGGTTACCGGCGTAATTATTTTTTACCTCTTCTTCAACCTTGGCAAGAACGCCCGTTGAAACATTTTTGCGCAGCTGTCCCAGGTATTCGCCGTACTCGCATGCCATCCTGTAAAGATGCGCCTTGGAGCCCCTGCGAATCCCCTGCTCATATACATTTTCCGAGATATTTCTGAGGATTTCCTCCTGATCCACCTCGCTGTCCTGCTCACCTGTAATATGAATAAGCTGGAAAAAGAGATAATTGATATTAAGGTTATACGCCTTTCCGGTAATACCTGATTTTTTCATCTCATCATGAAATTCATCAACCTTATGTCTGATCTTGTCTTTCTCATTAAGTTCAATGGCTGAGATAAGCTCATCAAGTTTATTTTTGCAGAGCTGGATTCCCTTATCTTTTATCTGATACTCTTCTTCATAGAAGTAAATGTCTTTTTTCTCCCTAAATCCCTGAAGCGAATGGAGGATGTTCACACTCGTATATGAAGTGGAAATTGATTCAATGCCCGAAACTTCTCTTCCGACAAGCATAACTATCGTAAGTCCGCTTACTCTCTTAAGGTACTTTATCATTTCTTTTAAAAAGACCTCGTTGCTCTGATCCACTTCTTTTCCGATACTGCTCGTATACAAAAAGCCGATATCATAGATATTCTCATCACCAAAACCGTATCTCATAAGAAGATAGTTGTCATTTCCAAGATATTCAGCCGCTATGTCATAGAGCTTATCGAGGCGATTGTTCTTCTCATCATCCATAACTTCAAGCTCATCAAGCTCCGGTGCAAGCTCGATACCGACATAACACATATCGTCAGAGGCACTTATCTTAGTGCTCAGATAATCAATATCCTCGTCGCTGTGCTTTCCGCGAAGCACTCTCTTAAGGCTCTGCTCAAAATAGGCTTTTTCAAATCTTTTATTTCGATTTGTCTCTATCTCCTTATCTTCCTTGCTTGCGATCACTTTCTCAACCACGGAGATCAGGCTTTCCTTCTCAACAGGTTTTAAGATATATGCCGAACACTTATGCTTTAAAGCTTCCTGTGCATAAGAAAACTCGGCAAATCCGCTAAGTATCACAAAAGACACGTCATTGCCGGCTTCTCTTATTTTTTTCAAAAGCTCGATTCCGTCCATAACAGGCATCTTGATATCTGCGATAACAAGGTCAAATCCCTGCTCTTCGATCATTTCATAGGCAGTCTTTCCATCCTGCGCGGTATAAACTTCAAAGCCGTAGTCTTCCCAATCAATAAGGACTTTCAGTCCCTGCAAAATAAACGGCTCATCATCAACAAGTAGTACCTTGAACACCTTAAACTCCCTTCTTCAAACATTCCTCAGGAATAACTATCGTTACTATAGTTCCGATTCCTTCTTCCGAATCAATACCAAAAAGAACTTTATCATCAGTGACCATTTTCAGCCGGATGCACGCATTTATCACGCCGACACGGCCTTTTTTCTCAAGCATTGAAATATCCGCTTCCCGCATGGACGTAAGGAGCTTCTCCACCGCTTCTGCGCTCATTCCGTTTCCGGTATCTTCTATTTCAATGACCATATCATTATCTTTTTCATGAACTCTTATGAATATCCAGCCGTTCGAAGCCTTGCTCTCAATTCCGTGAATACAAGCATTTTCTACAAAAGTAACGAGAGTAAGCTTCGGTACAAGATTCTTTTTACAGGATGGTTCTATATCGATCGAATACGAAAGTCTGTCGCCGAATCTGTACTTTTGAAGTTCCAGATAGTTATTAACAAAATCCGCCTCATTCTCAATCGTGGTGTTATCCTCTTCCCACTCTGTATACTGCCTCTGGAGCTTTGCGAGTCTCTCAACCATGTAGGCGGTTTCCGATTCTTTTTTTATAATGCAGTGCATCCTTATGCTCTCAAGCGCATTGAAAAGAAAGTGCGGATTGATCTGACTGTGAAGCGCAAGTAATTCCGCATGCTGCCTCGTCATTATCATCGTCTGCTCTCTCAGCGTGTAACCGTAAGCAATCCTGTTTATGCGGATAAGCAGAAGAACAGGGAAAAGAATATTAAGCACAGCAAGAAGAAGCAGATAGATTCCCCAGCTTTCCCACCAGTTGTACACTTTTGAATCCGAGGCAATAACATATATCTTAAGTAACTGGTTATACACCTGCATATCCATGGTATAACCTATGTTTTCAAGTTCTGACACATAGCTGTATGGCTTTCCCATACTTACATCTTTTCCGTTTGTCAAAAGGATCTTTTCATTGTCACAAAGATATGCGTCAAGATCAAAATTCATGTTTACGAGAGTACGGCTGAATTCACCGTAATTGATATCAATAAGCAGGACATTTTCGGAGCCGTAATCATAGAAATCCAGCACCTTAAAATAGAAAATTTTTCTCGTGTTCGAGTCCAAACCGACTTGTTTGGTATTATAGTCAAAAAAGAGGCCCGACTTAAGCCCTTTTTCCTTCATAAATCTGTACCACGGTTCATCATAAGCTCTTTCCAGCCGCTGGAACTGGGAACCGTTTATCAATGTGTCATTGTCGATATACAACTTGTATGACACATCGCTCTGAGACGCCATGACATCTATGAGCGTATCGTTGAAGAAAGCCTTATAACTTGTATAATAATCAAGAGGTGATTCAAACTGCATCTTCATAAAATCATATATATATTTACTCGTATATATACTGTTCGCCACTTTCACGGCACTGTCAATTTCCGCAGCGCAGGCATATTTTACAGCACTCGCCACGTTCTCCATCTCGTGATACTGATTGGTCTTCTCAGTGCGCAGAATCCCCCCTATAACAACGGCGTCAAGGATCGCAAGTGGAATTATAGCAAAAACCAGATACAAAATTATCAGTTTCTTCTTCATAATTGCTATTTTATCACACCTAATGATTATTATTGTATATAAAATGTTTTTTGCTATAATGTAGTATGAAATTTGGGTTAACGTATAAATTGAGGAGTAAGATAATGGAAAAGAGATTTAGGGATTTTTTAAGACATCTGGACAAGCTTGACTGGGATGTTCTTTCAGATGAAGAGCTCAGAGAAGAACGCGAAGGAATTGAGCTTCATATAAATGTAATGAATCAGGAAATGCTTAAATGTGTTGTAATTTTTTCTGCACTGCTGATATGTTCCAGCATACTTCTCAGTGCTTGCTTCATCAGTAAATCTCAGCTTTGCTTTTTATTTGCAGTAGCTTTTGGCGTTGTCGCCGCTCTTTTTGGAAAAGAGTATTTCAAAAACCGCGATACTATGAATCGGCTTTATTCATTCGCCGACAAAATCGCACAACTTTTCTAAAAAAGAATCTTTCTTTGCGCCTTTGTTGTGTCGAGCTGCGATCATCTGATAATTTATCTCTTGACAGAGCATCGAAAAGTGGGTATTATTAACTACGTTGTTTGCAGGAGTGGCGGAATGGCAGACGCGCATGGTTCAGGTCCATGTGTTGGCAACAACATGAGGGTTCAAGTCCCTTCTCCTGCATTGGATTTTATCCAATGCAATGAGTAAGTTTATAGCTCACAAAAGGGCGTATATATGCGGAAGTGTCGGAATTGGCAGACGAGCAAGACTAAGGATCTTGTGACTGTTTATGTCGTGTGGGTTCAAGTCCCATCTTCCGCACTAACAAAAGGAATCGGTTGTAAACCGGTTCCTTTTTTGTTAGCGCGGAAGGGGACTCTCGCCCGCAGCTTCGCTGCATGGGTTCTGGGATTCTCACTAAACTCGCTATAAATAGCTCGTTAAGTGTTCACCCATGGCTCGCACTAAGCTCGAAAATACCTCGCTAAGTGCTCTGCTCAAAGTCCCATTTCGATATTGCAGAAAATTTTGTTTCTGGTTCGGAAGTTGCTCTCACCCGGTAGCTTCGCTGCATGGGTTCCGGGATTCATCTCAATAAGCTACCGATTTTCGTTTTAAGAATCCGCTTCCTCAAGCTGTTATCCAAATAGTATATATTTTCTTTCTCTTCGTTTGCTACAACACATTTATCATCCCAGCCATATTTCCGACAAAGAGCCTTGTTAAATGCATAATGCGATATCGGTTTCTCCTCTGAGACATTGATAATTCCAACATAATCATTTGTAGCCAATTCAATAATCGCATCAGCCAGCTCTTTTACGTCTATAATACTGAACTCAATATTATCGGCTCTAATATATTTTTCTCCGGAATCAACGTGCTTTTTTAACGCAAGACTCCTGTTGTCCATTTTACCAAAAGAATCAACGCCATAAATGCTGCCCGGACGCACAATGCAATAATTTGGCAATTTACTTATCACGCGTTCAGATTTTATTTTTCCATTGAAGTAATGATAATTGTAGTTCTCTTCAGTCCTTAGAAACGGTTCTACGTTTTCAGACATATTTTTCTCATATGCTACTGAAGTAGACACAAAGATAAATCTTATATTACCTAATGCATCGCAAAGGGCAGGTATCACATTTTCTGCAATTTCTTCCTCATGTTCTTGATCCATAACTGTCCAAACAACAACATCCGGTTTGAATCCATCCACAAGACTAATCAAACTGCCCGTTTCAAAGACATCCAGTTTTACATAATCGCTGTCTTTTCTATTTTTACTGTAGGTTCCTAAAACTTCAGTATCACCATTCTTTAGTTTGGAATAAACAGTTCCCCCAAGAAACCCACTGGCTCCAATAACCAATACTTTCACTTTGCGCCCTCATAGTTAATATATTTATTCGTATCTTACAGTTCCTTTGTATAATAATGTCTTTTGCCCGTATAAAGGTGCTACCGGTAGACGGTTAGCCCCAGATCATATTAAGCAATTATTGTTTTCTTAGTTCTCCGCATTGTTACATATTCATGCAAAAAGTTTCCAGGTCAGTTTTTATTTTTGATACATCGCTTTTGTCTTCTATCGAGCAGAAACCAATCGAGTCACAACAATCAATTTCCAGATGTCCATAGAAATGCTCAATCGTACTTATGATTCTTTCACATTCTTTCATGTTAGGGCCTGTTCTTAGGACGATAGAGTAACCTTTCTTCCCTGAAGGAATGGTATTATGAGGTTCATGTGTATTGCACCAGGGCGTGCATCTATCGATGAAAGCTTTAAACTGTCCGGGTACATCAGCCCAATAAGAAGGCGAAACAGAAACTATGATATCAGCCATCTCAAATTCCTTCATCAATAGATTTACATCATCTTCCTGAACACATATTGCTGTTGAGTGGCAGCTTCTACATCCTTTGCAAAAAGCAAAAATATAATCATCAATACATATAGCTTTTGTTTGATATCTGTTAGATAACAATCGAGATACAGTTTGTACTATTTCCGCGGTAGCTCCATTTTTAACGGGACTACAATTGATTACTAATGCATTCATCAAACACCTCGACAATTTTTTGTAATCAATGTACTTCACTAAAAGATAAATGACCACATCAAAACCACATGGAAATATTTTACGCCGGAAAGGAACCTTAGAAAGTTCGAAAGCCTTATTCAAGGCGTTTCGTGCCGCCAGAGGCAAGGAAGTTCTTTATTTCCTTCAATATCTCAAGATTTAGTGCATCATTTATGTGGGCTTCTTTCCCAACGTCTATGCCCTCCTGGTCGGGAGCACATTCGCCACAGATATCGACTCCAATGACTTCTCTACTATTAAATAGGTCTTTTATGAACGTGATGAGTTCCTCCTTAGTCATCTCGCCCTGATCCCAGTTTGTCACAAGCTCTTCTCTTCTGACAACGTCTTTATCGACAGATAAAAAGACAGGGTATTCTGTGTCAGGGAGCTCATCTCTTACATCAGAAACATCGTAGAATTTAACGCGTTTTGCATCATCTTTATCAAGCTTATCTATGAGCTCTCTGTCAGCACCTATCACATGGACATCTCTGACATAAGGGTTATTCTCAATTACCTTCATTACCCATCCGCCGCATGACAATATGTCCCCAAACATAGGTGGCTGCATATCGGGATGGTGATCGAGAACCACAAGAGAAAAAGGCTCTTTTATCATTTCCGTGATTATCGCGGACATATAGTGGTAATTTCCCGAATCAATAAAGTGGATTCCTTTGGCAAAAGCAGCAAGTCTTTTGTTTTCATCCGCATCTTTCGTCATTTCAAAAGCTTTTTCGCTTATTCTCTTTTTTATATGTGCAATTGCCTCATCATCGCACATGCAATTCGTTCCCGGAATATCTCTGCAATTTATAATACAAAAAGGAGAGCTTTTATCATTTTGATAAAAGCTCTCCTCATTATATATTCCAGAAAAATCAAATACTGTAATGTTATCGTTCATACTGTAAATGTGTACCCTCATCTGGAAAGATCGGTAAGATGTATTATCGCATCGCTTCCTACCAGGCGATCTCCATGCTCTCTGACATACATCGCTTCCGTCGCGTTAACCACAAGCATATTTGAATACTCAACTCCTGCCCTTCTGAGATCGTATATAACGCTCTCATCCGATGACAAAAGTCCCAATATCATATAATAGCCCTCTTCAAGTTTGTATAAAGAAGAATCTACTATAGGAAGATTCTGAACCACTTTTGAAAAACGCTTGGCTTCATCAAAAGTATCAAATTCAACCATGTACTCCGCATACTCTGAAAGTGGTTGATAGCTGGTCTCAGGAGTTTTTGGTGTTTCCTCCGGAAGAGTGTAGAGCTTATCTCTGCCGTAAATCCTGTTTATCGCATCGCTAACGTTTGTTATAACTTCGTTCAGTGCAATACCTTTTTCTCTGCCATTCTTCGACTTGATCTCATCAATCTTTTCCTGTGTAAGAATTCTGAGAACAGTCTCTGCTGCTCCTTTAATGCGATCAGATGCTGTCTGTATATCTTCGTTGCTCATCTTAACCGCAAAAATTCTGATACTGCCATCCATCATCATGTTCTTGCTCATCATCATGACCTCAGTCTCGGGATCGTATCCAAGCTGCTGTCCGACTTCTTTATTCAGCTTAGCAAAAAAAGATGATGTATTTTCCGCACCGTTAATAACTGCTTCGGGAGTAAGTCCGATTTCATGAAGCTCTGATGCGGCAATGCTACATTCTACAGTTGTATCATTCATTTTTACTATGATCATCACGCATCAACTCCTCTCCATGGATTCTTTGTACTGTCATTATATAATGTAACATTAGCACTGTCCACAATAGAGTGCTAAAATCTTTATTAACTCTATAAAATATAAGGAAACGCAGAATGAATCAATATTTCCTTAGGTTATTTAGGTGATACACCTTCTATATCGGATTGATGCGTATAAAAATGTAGTTGCTTTATTTTTGTTTTATTTACGTTTTCTGATATGTTTACTTTCTTCGGCAGCCTTTATGACATCAGGCACTTCTCCAACCTGTGATGCCTCTCCGGTCGACTCACAGCGGATAGTTACTCTGTTGGCTCCGCCTATAGTACATGTGAAAAGAGTAAGATCCCAGTCTCCGGACTCCATCTTCTCCGTATCATATGCTCCCAGCGTCTCCATGTTTGATACCTGGAAATAAAAGCTTCTGCCATTCATATCAGTAACGATCACTCTGTCACCCGTCTTAAGTTCTTTAAGCTTACCAAAGTGCTCTATATAATTATGACCTGCGACAATAAGATTGTTTTCGTATACAGATCCCATGTATCTACATACCGAAACCCTTGCATTATCATTGCTCCACTCGTTTTGAATAGGAAGTAAAAGACCAAGACTCGGTATTTCCACTGTTCCTATAAAACTTCTTCCGTCAACGTCTACTATCGGCATGTCTCCGGATAATTCAGGCTCAATAACCCTTCCCGGCATCTGTTCTATTACCCCGGTCAAAAGGCTGTCAGATGCTGCTCCGGCTTCTGCATTTTCGTCAAAATTGTTCTTAATTATAAGCGCAGCTATGAAAATAAGCACCGCACCAAAAAACATATAGAGATAACCTGGAATCTTTTTCAATTTATTGCCCCTCACATTTTTTATATAGTATTACCCCATGAGTTTTATCCCATGGGGTATATACGTGTATTAAATATTTCTGTTCCTTCTGATTCCCTTTACTATAAGTGCAACACCTACAATAATAAGTATGGGAAGAGGCCACCACAACTGACCTGTCTGTGGAAGTCTTCTTGCACCCAAAACAGCAGGAAGCTCGCTGAGCTTTCTTACTGCACCGAGAACATCAGGAAACTCTGTAGCGCCGCCGTCTCCGTGGCCGCCATTATCCTCTTCATGGTGTTCATCACCGCCCGGAGGTGGACCAGCAGGTGGAGTATACGTATTAGTAATTGTATAGATCTCCGATGCCACATCTCCGTTATATGTCTTAGACTCAGAAATTGAAGCGCTGTATCCTGAATCTGAAGGCAACACTTCTTCAAAAGACCATGTATTGCCGGGCTTCTCTGTCCAAGCATATGTCCAATTATTTGAATCATTAAGATTAACTGTCTGATAAAGTTCGTTATTCTTAATGATCTTAACATCTATGGAAGAAGGACGTCTGTCTGAATATCCCTCGTCGCTCCATCTCTTATGAAGCTCAAGATCAACCATTCTGTCGAACTTCTCACACTTAGTGCCTGCCTGTGCATCATATACCCACTTGTCACTATCATCAAGCTGAGGTACAGATACCAAGAATGGCGCAAAAACATATGTATTTTCAGTTTCCTGATAGTTATCGGCACTTACAAGATAAATACCAAGCTCAAGACCGCTGAACTTAACCTGACCATTTGCTGAAACAGCTGTCTGATCCGGCTGATGCTCGCTTACAGCATACTGTAAAACATCATCTAAGATCTGTTTCCATTCCTGCTGCGCTTTGGCTTCATCTGTAATACCGCTCAGATCCTTAATTGAGGATCTGTCGATATATCCCGCATCAAGCTCAAATGAACCACCCTCGGTAGCACTTGCAATCTTATAGATGCGTGAATTAACACCGTCAAACATCTTGTCTTCGCCAAAATTGTATGTCACACTCAATGAACCCGATCTTGATGTGTCAATACCCTCTCTGGCCTGAACTGCCAAAGATGACTGACTGAAAACCATAATCGCAGCCGTGAGTGTAGCCACTGTTCGGCTAATTACTTCTCTTACCTTAATCATAAAACAAATACCTCGTAGAGCAATTATCCTTGCTTTGCTCCCTTTACCCTTTTAGGCTTTGACGTCCTAACAAGAAATACTATAAAAGCTATAAAAAGAATCGGTGCTCCGATGAACGGTGCCACTACCATGTTATTGTACCTTAAGGCATCTGCCGGCACTATAAGTCTTGATTCCTCGCTATAATCAACACGCTTACCTCTTACAAGCATCCTGTGAGTATTTACTCCGTAAGGAGTACAAGTAACAAGCGTGACGAATTCTTCATTATCGACTATTGCAAGATCATTGGTCTCCTCCGGAAGAACAATGTTTATCTTATCAATCTGATACGCAAAAGTCTGGTCTAAAATATGAAGTAAAAACGTATCCCCGACAATCATTTGATCGAGGTCAGAAAAAAGCTTAGAGGACGGAAGTCCTCGGTGTCCCGAAAGGACTGCGTGTGTACTTTTAGTTCCGGTGGGAAACGATGTTCCCTCCAAATGTCCTATACCAACCTGTAAAACCGATTCGTCGGTCCCGTGATAAATTGGAAGGTTGACCCCTATATTCTCAATTTCAATATATCCGATTATTCCGGTTCCGGATACATTAAGAATCCTATTGTACTCTTCCCTTTCTTCATCAGAAAGATCAAAATTTAGAGCTTTTTTAGCAAGTTCTTCATTATACGCCTTTGCTTCGCTCCACATCTTTGAATAATCTTCTTCGGAAATGTTATTTACCATTTCCTCGTAGTTAGAAATTGCTCTGCTCTGATTTCGCGAATTGATATAATTACTTACTGAAGGATATAAAAATATACCTAGTCCGGCGATAAATATCAATCCAAATATTATATTGGGTATTTTTTTCTTTAGGTTCTTCTTCATCTAAGCAATTCTTATCTTTTCACCATATCGGTTATTTTTCTAAAAATCTTTAGGATTATGAATATACATATTCTTCAAGGGAAGTAACCTTCCCTCGAAGAATACTGTTATCCAACTAATTCAACAAGATTCAAAACAATTAAACTTTTTCATCCCTTGTATATTACATTATTCAGCGTCAGCTTTTCTGCGAACGATGAAGTATGCGATTCCGGCAATAACAAGAATTCCACCGATGATGTAGAAGATTGTTGTACCGATACCACCTGTGTGAGGGAGTGTAATACCTGTTCCGTCCTCAACCGTTGCAGTCTGAACTGCTCCTGTATTGGAAGAAGTTGCTACTGTTACCTGCTGTGCATGCTTATGATTACCTACAGTGCTCTCAAGAAGATTGTAACCCTGAGGAGCCTGTGTCTCTTCAAGAATATAATTCTCTGCATTAAGACCTAAGATTGTAAGAGGTGCTTCAGCAACAGTTACGATTGCATCAACCGATCCATCGGGATCTACCTTGTACTCAGTATCTGAAACCTTTGTGAACTTAAGCTGTGTATCACCGCTCTCTCTGTATACCTTAAATTCTGCTCCGGGAAGAACCTTTCCTGATGCATCACCTCTAGCGATCTTCTTGATCTGAAGAGGATATGTCATTGTCTTTGTTGTAACATGAGTTGTCTCTGTTCCGTTACCATAGATGAGGAAAGCTTCGTTGATGTTTTCCTCAGATGCGATAACCGCATCCTTGTTAACTACTGCCTGATATGTAACAGTTGCAGTTGTATCAGACTTAGGTTCACCCTCAAATGTAATCTTGAATCCCTTATTTCCGTTCTCGTCAACATAAGCATTGTCGATGCTGAAACCAAGAGAACTGTCTGAGAAAGAAACATTGCTGTCCTGAACATCTACAAGTGTAAGTCCGGGTGTCAATGTATCAACGATGGCATAGTTCTCACCGCCAATCTTAAGATCTGCTTCAACAGTGAACTCTACTGTATCACCGATCTGTGCATCATTTCCTGTCTTATCACCGTAAACTGTTGACTCATTTGTAGCAGTATTAACATGCTTTCTGATTTCAGGAACGCTGTTCTTCTCCTGAATACCTGCGTTAGGAGTTGTTGTATCAACTGCTACGGCACTACCAAGTGATGAATCTACTACATAGTAACCATATTCACTAACTGGAATTGTAGCTACGCCATCTGCTGAAGCTGTTGTTGAACCGTCATTTGAGATTCCGTTAGCCTTTGCGTAAGCAAGTACAGCCTTACCAAAAACCTTAGCCTCTTCTGCTGAAGCAAGTCCTGATGTATTAAGGATATCATTATCACCAACCTCGAAGAATGAACTCATTGGTACACTGTTTCCATCATCACTGTATGTGTATGAAGGAAGACCTGAAAACTTAGCTGCAAGCTTGTAAATACCACCTGCATCGGCATTTGCTTCATCAGCAGGTACAAAGTCAAATACGCGGTAAGCGTCATATGTCTGTCCTGCTATTGCATTAGTAATTGTAATTGTTCCGGCAGCCGCATAGGCTGTGATTGCCATTCCAAGTACCATCGCGGATACAAGGAATCCTACTATCAGTTTCTTGATTCTATTCATCTTCTTCTCCTTCTTTGAATCTTGTGTCAGTTTATTTTTTTATAATGTCGTTCAATATATATCCGATGCAAATGAGCACCTGTTTTAAAGCATTTCTGCTCTAAATCCATATTGCTTAAAATCAATTATTCAAAGTTCTCAAGACTCCTCTTTTTCTTCAGATTCATCTTTCTTTTTACGTATGTTGTATGCACTTCCTCCAAGAACTGCCGTCAAAGCCGTTCCGAGACCAATCGCAAGAATAGGGAACTCTCCGATTCCACCTGAGTTAGGAAGAACGTTTCCGCTTCTTTCGTTAGCAACTACAAGTGTAACGCTACCGCCCTCGCCGTATACTTCTGTCCACTCTGTTGAAGTCATGGTCTGTGCATCTTTGTTATATGCGTAGTATGTGATCTTAGGAGCCTGGCGATATTCTACAGCACCTGTAGAATCGCACTCTACAATGTAGTATCTTCCAAGTCCCGGTACAGGTACTTCCGCTGTCCACTCGCCACCATAGCTAAGAGCTATAGGTCCTTTTACGAGTTCCGGTGATCCACTACCATTTGACTGATAAAGGTTAACGAATACGGTTCCGAAATCCTTTGTTCCGTTGTAAGGAACATCTACACCATTAAGAGTCCAGCTCTTTCTGATCTTGATGTACGGATCGTTTGTAAGTTCTACTCTTACATTTCCGCTTTCGTCATATGTTACTGTTACATCTGTAAGCTTGTATCCGTTTACTGATGATACAGCTTCATCTGCTTCGGAAGACTGTGAAATAACATTTCCGGCAGCATCTTTAGCTACAGTCTTAACGGCATTCAATCTTACAAGCTCAGAGCCGTTGTTGTAATACTCTTCAGCAACATATTCATATTTGTTTCCGTTTGCATCACATGTCTCAAGTTCATCAATTACATACTCATTTGAGCTAATCTTTCCGCCATGATCGCTGCAATCGGAAGCGCTGATAACAACATCCTTATAATCTTCGAGTTCGCCGCCTTCTATGTGTCTCTTGATCTTGACGGTTACATCGAAAATACCGTTTGTTGAATTCTGCTTCCAGTTCTTAACAAGTACAAGTTTTACAGATGACTTGTTATAGAAACCTGCCTTATCTTCAGGTACTGCAGTCGAATCATTGCACTGATCCACAATACCTGCACAGCTGTCGGGACTTGCAAGAACTGCTTCCGCTGTTGCCTTATCTGTGATTCTGTAATATGTCTTGTTAAGGTTCTCACCGTCAACATAATAGTCAATCTTTGCTACAACAATTGACTTATCAAGAACTGTCTGCGTAGTATTTGAAGAATCTGCAGAACCTTCACCGAATACATAATAGTATGTATTACCATGTTCAAGTCCCCATGCTACCGCATCAACAGGATACTCAATCTTGCTTCCGTTGTTGGTGATGCTGCTCATAGCTGCAGGGTACTTTCTTCTGTCTCCGCCTTCTACCGTTCTTGATCCGTTAGCGTCAGTCTTTACAAGTCTTACCCAGAAGTTGAACTTAAGGTTATTATCCTGAAGCGGACTTCCGTTAAGGAACTTTGTAAGACCAAGGTCAAAGTTCTGTATCTTCTTATTGTTGAAGTTGATATTATCTTTTATTTCATTCTTAAAATACTTCTTATCGAATCTTGTATTAAGCTTATTAGCTTCATCTGCATTTATCTTGTAATATGAAATGCCCTTAATGGCTGCATCGCCCTGGCCTTCTTCATACTCAACCTTTGCAAGAAGAGCCGAAGTATCCTTAATATAAGTACCTGTTGTATCATTCTCAGTAAACATGAAGTAATATACATTGCCCTTACCATACTCCATACCTACTGACTGAGGATCGTCTATTGTATAGCTGATCTTATCAAAATCATTATGTATATCATTAGAAAGCGTCTGCCATCCCTTGTTCTTCTCATCATATTTCTTCAATGTGAATGAGAATACGTCCTCTGCTTCAGGAGTCTTGCCATCAACAAGCTTTCCAACCTTAAGTTCTACAGGAACACGTGTTGCATCTGTGTTTGTAATTGTTGTTGAAGCCATCATGCTAAGATGCTTTCTGACAACCATCTTGTGAATCTCACATCTCTTGATAACACTATTTGCGATGATTGTTCCACTGTATGATCCTGTACATTCAACAGTACATTTTGGTGCTACAAGAGCTCCCGATGAAATATCTACATTAAGCTTTCCTTCATAAGGAACATATCGTGAACACTTATCAACTACAGGGTTAAGAACTATCTGGTTTGCAACTTCACTCCAGTCACCTGTTCCCAAGCCGTTAACCTTGATCTTGTTAAATGTATATGAACGAACATTTGTAAGATCTACGTTAATAACAAGGAGCTTACTTCCAACACTAAATCCCTGATTTACAGCATAGTTATCTTCATTCTTATTAAAGTAATATCTTGTAAGATCCGAACAAAGGTTTCCGCCATCCGTTGCTATAACGTTTGCAACTTCAACACTTCCGTTTGACTTAGCAAGTGCAATTTCGCTTGCAGCATTCGTCGCTTTTGAAAGTAAATTGTCAATATTAACGGGGAACTCTCCGTTAAAGGTATATTCCAGATACTGGCTTCCGCTACTAGCACGATGATCGTAAGTAACGCATCCGTACGCTCCGCCGGACTTCTTATAATAAATTGTTGCTCCGTCAATATGCTGGATCAGTCTTCCAATCTGTTCTCTTGTTCTGCCGCCGATATTCTCAACAAAGTTGTCGGTATATAATGCCATACTGTCATTTAAGCCATCAAATCCGTTAGCGCCGTAAGTAACAGTATACGATCCATACTTTTCATTGTTCTTTACCGGCTTTCCACCTTCTTTGTCAAGCTCAAAGACATACAATCTAGGAGAATTCTGTCCCAAGAGTTTGTAATCTAATGTCTGAGATCCCTTACCATCGGCACCTGTTGTAATGCTAAAGTCGCTTCCCTGAATTTTTCTGGTTCCCTCAGCATCCTGATATACCGCGAAGAAGAACTTTCCGGCCTTCTTTGCACCGTTTACAACTTTATTTACTGTAATCTTATAATCGCCAATTTTCTGATATGTCTGTGTTGAGTTACCAATTGTATAGTCTTGAATATTTTTAATATTTTTAACGGCTACATTTGCTTCACTGTGATTGTTACATCCATCGTAGTCGTTTGCAACAACACCGAAGTATGTAGAATCACCGAGCATATCTATGATCTCATTTGCGGAATAGTCCTTTGTTCCCACC
>JAEEGH010004481.1_pt1 | contig 35806 bp, 45 predicted proteins | sample 9134181 | NCBI WGS metagenome assembly JAEEGH01 (sample SAMN16246544, study PRJNA631951) | gut metagenome | biome: gut microbiome; feature: rumen; material: DP-attached | host: Bos | place: Iran: Karaj | collected 2018-10
TGGAAGCGTAACGTCATAACTTCCGTCCTTTCCTTTCAAATACAACCTGTACCCGTCAAGATACTTTTGTTCAGCAAGTTCCCAAAGTTCTGTCCTTTGTGCGTCAGTCATAGAGTATATCACAGCAGCGTCAAGGATAAACTCTTTTGAACCACCTGTAAGTGTCTCCGTGAACGCACTCAAAGCAGCCAAATCGGCAGTCAAGCCCGTTACCTGCCCGTTAAGGTTCGTTATACTGTTCGTATTAACAGCAGTCTGCGTCTGAAGGTTTGATATGTTACTTGCAACAGTGTTTGGGTTTATTGAGAAATAGACAAAATCGCTATCCGAAGGGGAAACTCCTTTCGTGAAAGAGCCGTGCCTTACTTCTATGTAGTTGGTGTTCCTGTTATACACAGCCCACACGTAAACGGTGTCACCCGTTACACGGAAGACATGGTATTCAAGCCACTGTCTTGGATCGGTTTCGTTTATGAAAATCCTCGCCTTTGCGAACTCGGATCCAAGGGACTTTACAAAATCAACGAGGTCGTCAGAGTTTCTTACGTTCTGCGGTCCTGCATATCCCGTCGTATAGAACACCCAATCACTGATAGTTTCCGTATAGGCACTCAAAGCCTGCAAGTCGGAAGAAATACCCGTAGTGATACCCGACAGTTCGGCTATATTTCCAGTGTTAGCCGATACCTGTTGCTGCAGTGTTTCATATCCCTGCGGAGTATAGCCTGAAATCGCTTGTGAGAGCGTTTCTATATCGTGGGTAAGGGAACTTACCGCCGAACTCGTAGAGCCGCTTAAATCGGCTATTTTAGCCCCGTTTTCGGACGTTTTTGCGGAAAGCGTCGCTATATCTTCGGTGTTTGCTGATACCTGCGTCTTGACTGCCTCGTAATCGTCAGGCGTAGCGGCTGAAATAGCACGGTATATGTTCTCTATTTCCTGCTGTGTTGAAGCCGAAAGGTTTGTTATATTGTTCTCAATCTCGTTGGTGTCACCGCTCAAAACAGTGATATTCTCCGTTATTGAAGTTACGTTGTTCGTTATGTTCTGTATATCCTGCGTAACGGAAGTCAGGTTGTTTTCAACGGTCTGTATATCCTGCGTGTTAGCGGAAATCGCCTGCAATATTTGCTGTATCTGTTCACTATATTCGCCCTGTTCAACCAGAGTGAACACTTCCTTGTTAGTGATCTTACTTCCGTTTATAGTGGCGAAGTTCCTTTCAAGGACGTACTTGCCCATGATACGCTCAAACTCTTCAGGCGTGATACCTGATATTGAAAGCCCTGCGATAAGGCGTTCAACCCACTCCTTTGAAGCGAGGCCGTCAAGAACGTTCTCCAAGCCTTCCGTAGCGAAGTAGTTGCCCATGTAGAAGCCGTATTCGTCAAAGAAGGCAGGGCAGGTTGAAGGGTTCAGCGTCTCAATCCAAATCGTCATATAGGCACCAGCAACCCTGTCAGCCATACGCTCTGTTTCCGTGAACAAGCGGATATCAGCGTCTTCCTGTATATCGGTAACAACCTCAATCTTTGACAGTTGAAGTTTAAGGTTGCGAAGCGTCTCAATACCAGCAGAGTTTATGGTTTCCTCGTTTGAACTGTCTTCAAACAGCCTGTCCATGTAGAAGAAAGTCAGGGAGTACCTTGTAGTGTTCTCCTTGATCGTGTGCGTACCCGTAGGCGATACAAAAATCAAAGGATATTCCTTGATATCCTCTGGGTTTATCGCATATATTGAAGGACCGCTCATGGCGCAGTTCACAAGGTTGTGCTTCAACGCCAAATCCGTAACCAAATATTGTAGTGCTTCAAGCGTCATAGATTTGTTTTTTTCAGATATTTTTTTATATTACTCAATATCGTCGGCTTCTCTCTCTCCGTGTTCCCAACGTTTGTGTCTGTATTCTTCCTCAACCTGAAGTTCCTTGAAACGATACCTGTAATCAACACCAATCAAGGCACCAGAAAAGGTTGCTATCTCACCGAAAGCGGTAAGAACCGAGGGGCTGATAGTACCGATAGGAACTGCGTAGAACCCAAGGAATAACAGGACGAGTCCTACGATAACGATACCCACACCAAGCCAAAACTGAACTGTGAGCCTTTGTTCCTGACTTAACTTTTTCATATCGCTAAAATCTTTAGTCGCAACACAAGTTGCCTTTACCGCCCAACCAAAGTCCAGTGTGCACGAAAGTCTTCCCAATCTGCGGGGCAACATAAGGGGTGCAGTTGCACCCTTCGGAAGTGAGTTCAGGGAAACACGGCTTGTTCTGACAGAGATACTTTGAAAGGGCTGTCGCATATTTTGCGGCTACCCCGTTGTACCTTTGCTGAACAAGCAGAACGTCGTTTATTGAAGGTGCGTTCAAGTTCGTGTCGGAAGCGTGTATAACGCCGAGGTTGCGTGTCTTATAGGAAACCATGAGCACGAGCACGGCCTGCACTTTCTCCTCCATGTAAGGAGTAATATAGTTGTCAAGGCAGTCCCTGTAGCAGGCGTTGATTTCGTCATCAATCGTGTCCGTGTTTCCCGTGATAGCGTTGTAAACGAGTTCTTGTATCCTGTACAATAACTCCGAGCCGATTATACTTTGAAGGTGCACTTCCTGTGCTTCACGAATAGCAGAACCAACCATAGAGTCGTCCACGTTCCCAACCAAATAGGTTGAAGCCTTCACCGTGTTCGGTGAAATCAAAAAGGTATTTTTAACGTTCTTGTCCATAGTCCTTATTCAGTTTCAAGATTGAAAGGTAAAATATTTATTTCCTCAACTCCCAGGAGTTTCTTCAGGGCACGCTCTATTTTTCTTTGGATAGGGCCCACAAGTGTTTTCTGCACGAGTTTGAAAGCCTCGCCAAACTCCTGTTCGTTGAAGCCCGTAGTTGCGGTAGGCAAGCCCAAAAGGTTAGGCGTTACACGGAAAGAAATAAAGCAGTTCTCACGGGCACTGTCCCTGATAGTCTTGAACCTGTCGCTGTCGTCCTCTTGGTGAAGCATATCCACCTTGAGTTGGTCTTCTCCTTCCTCTTGGAAATAAAGGAAGAACGAGTTTTCAGCGTCAGGACCACAGAACTTGGTTTGCAGGCTCTCTTGTATTTTGCTCTTGTCGTCGTCGGTAAGCAATCCCGTCTTGTTAGGGATAGTAACCATAGACTTGACAGCCACACCGTTTGACAGCGAGTTCAGAACATATTTTGAAGCGGAAATCTCGGAAAGGCAGTCGCGCCAGCAGCCACGCCAATAGGCGGTAGGGTACACCTTCCTTGAAGAAGGGTCACGCCAAACGTAAACCTGCGTGTAGGTTTTCGGATCCACGTTGTCCAAGTTGAAAGCGTCAAACACCTCAAACTTGCCCGTGTAGCCGCCCCACTTCTTCGCATAGTAAACCTTCTTTCCGTCGGCTGAAAGCCTGATACGTGAAAAATCAAGGGCATAGAACTCAACAGGTACTCCCAACTTATTGTAAATCACCTGAACAGCGAAGCCGTAGAACTTCATGATATCGGTTGAAACAGCAACAAGTAAATCTTCCACGGTGTCGCCTCGTCTGTTTATCTCGTCTTTCCAACGTTCGCCGCCCTTGATATCCACGCCGTTACCGCAGATAAAGTTAGAAATCCCGTCTATACAGGCTCTTGCGGTAGCACTCTCGTTATAGAGCATATTGATAAAATCAGGGAACTTGTTATCAGTGCCCCAAGAAACGTAAGTGGTTGTGTTCGTGTTCTCCGTGTATTCAGGTATCTCCACCCTCTTGCTCTCCACTACGGAGAAGGTAACTTTTTGTCCTTTGTCCATAACTAACCTTTATAATAGTAAGTCTTATTGTCTTCACGGTATTTGGCCGTACGCTCTATATCGCCGTATTTGAGAATAAACCTTTCTGGGCGAAGGTGCTTGACCTGCACGTCCCCGTCCGCAGTAGAAACCAAAGTATTTTCAAGCACGTCGGAAAGGGTGTACTCACTGTCCTTCCTGTCGTCTATAAACAGGAAACACTCGTACTCGCCTTCCTGTGCGTCTTCAGGCATAGAAAAGTTCTCAAAAACATAGCACAGGTACGTCTTTGACTTGTCTTCCAACCCCGTTATCAAATATTCCTTGCGTGAGGCAAGGTTCTGCATAAGCAAAGTGTACATGCCGTTTCCTTTTTATTTTTAATAGCGATCAGGGGATTTTTGTCTAAAACCTCTTGGATTTTTGGGATTTTTTTCTATATTAGCCAATATCGTTGATCGCAGACCAAGAAAAAAGGATCCGTTTCGGATCCTTTTAACTCTTAAAAATAATCAGTAGCCACCTGTTCTGCAGTTGAACTACCTGCGAAATCTCACCGCCTGTGGCGTTCAGTTCGTTCAGGAACTTTTGCAGTTCGTCAGGTTTGCCGTAATCGGCAGGGGCCTGTATAAGCGTGTAGTTGTACTTCAAGGCTTAAACAGTTGTCCAAGTGTCTGCCGCAAGTTCGCTGCTCCAACCCCACTCTGGCGTACTCCAAGTTCCCTTGTAGAACGTTCCGTCTATGTTGATAGTGCAGCCGAAATACTCCATAAGGTCGTCGCCAACCTGCTTCCTGTAAAAATAGGACAGCGGTGCTGTGTTGTAACTGTTCTGCACGTTTTCGTCAGAATAGAAGAACCATACCTTATGGAAACTCGCAAGAGAGGAGAAACTACCAAGACTGTCCGTATTTGTAATCGTACCAGCACTGTTTAGTTGGATAGCTATATCTCTTGTTGCGTCGTTTACTAACTGTGCGTCAAAACTGTCAACGTTGAAATTAACACCTCCGTTGGGTTTAATTTGAGCCCAACTTCTCATAACACCGCAGGCATAAGAAGGTTTCGGCGCTTTTAGGCTTGTAATCCACAGGGCTTTTATCTGTTCCTGTAATTCATCGTCCCAAGTATCCTCCCAATTAGAGAAGAACGCCTCGCTCCACTTTTGTCCGTCTACGTCAGTTGAAATAAAGAACTTGTAGTTGCTCAATATTTCAGGGATATTTGCACTGTCGCTTGCACCTTCTGTGATACCCGATATTTCTGCATAAAGCGTAGCAAGTTCCTGCTGTGACATATTGTTAAGGAAGTATTCGGTTGGGCCGCTTGAGACACCGCTAACAACCAAGGTGTCACCCGAAAAACCGAGTCCGTCGCCGATTTTTACGGATATCGTGCTACCCGACAAATCTATTCCGTTCCCTGCGGTAAGAGCGTCCTGTTTTCCAGCTACTGTTTGGGTAAGAGCGGAAGTAACGGCACTCAAAGCCTCAACCTTGGTGTTAGCACTATCGGCAATCTGTCCAACCTCGGTGATAGCGCTCTGTATTTCAGGAACTACGTTGTTTTCAAGGTTAGCAATCGCAAGTGCGTTGGTTTCAACGTCGCCGCTCAAAGTCCCAATATCTTGCGTATTTCCTGACAACTGAACGATAAACGGTGCTAAATCTCCGTCTGTAACTATACCCGTCGTGTCAAGAGAAAGCGTGTCCTGCGTCATAAGCAATCCGCTACCAACCTTCACGCCGCCTTTGACCTCGCTTGAAGCCGTAGGGAGCGTGTAGATATTACGCTTAATAAACGTTGAACTTGTAGGATCAATACCGCCTTCGGAAGAAAGTGCGACATGGAAATAAATATTGTCAGTGTCGCCCTTTGCGGCGAAATACAGATAACCGCCTTGGTGAAGTATAGGGTTTGTTTCAGGGCGATAGGACACAAGCGGAAGGATAGCGGTACGTATCGTTTCCTCCTGAACCAATCCCTTGATATAAACCTTTTCACCTGAAGCAGCCTTGTCGTAAATCTCATCAAACAAGGCAACCCTGTCAGCGACAGTCATAACAGCGATTTGCGACAAATCCAACAGCGTTCCCGTGTTCGCACTTACCGCTTCCCTGATTTCTTCCAAATCCACCTGAAGTTCTGTGTCGTATTCTTCAATAGCCTCTGCAGTAACTGCGGAAGCAATCTGTGCGGCTTCTTCAGGTGTAACGCCGCCTCCTGAACCTGAACTTTGACCGAAGTTCCCCAAACCCGAAGGTACAACTAAAGTTTTGTCATCTATTGTATATTTAATCATAACGTTAAGATTATTCTTTATTTTTAATAGTATTTATGGAAGAAGTGTGGAAACCTGTGCCTGGTTTTGAAGGGTACTACGAAGTCAGCAACTATTGTAGATATAAAAATAGGCATGGAAGGATTATTAAACCAACCATAGGCGCAAAAAACAGGGCACGTGTTGAACTATGGAAAAACAACAAAGGGAAAAAATACCTTATATATAGGCTTGCTATGCAGGCTTTCGTGCCAAACCCGTTGAACCTTCCCGAAGTAAACCACAGAACGGAAGATCCGACTGATAATTTTATTTTTGTCAATCCAGACGGTACTGTTGATCTGGAAAAATCCACCCTTGAGTGGAGTAGTAAGCATGATAACTATTTTTACGGCTCTCACCTTGAACGTATAGCGAGAAAAAAAAGAAAAACAGTGCTTCAATACGATTTCAGGGGCAACTTTATAAGGCAGTGGAAATCGCTTGCTGAAATAGAGGAAACTATGGGTTGGTTTGCAACAAACATAAGTAAAGCGTGTCGTGGAAAACTACCAAAAGCATACGGATTTATATGGAAATATTTATAATAGGACACAAAAAAACAGACTACGGGTTTTGGGAGGAATACCCGTACAGGCATCTTCAAGTAGGTAGAGGCGAAACTTTTCTTGCACTACGTGACAACACAGGCGACAACATAAGCGAGTGGAACCCTGTTTACGCCGAAAACACGGGCTTATACTGGATTTATCGCAACGTGGACAGTGATATAATAGGCGTTTGCCAATATAGACGCAGGATAAAAGTACCTGAAGGGGCTTTTGAAAAATACGATGCGGTTGTGTGCAAACCAATAAAGGTTGTAACAGTTGAAAACCAATACCGTGTCTGCCACAGCAGCGTTGATCTTGAAATAACCAAAAAAATAATAGAAAAATATTATCCTGAATATTTGGAAAGCTGGATCAACACTATGAAAGGATCAATCCTGTTTTATAGCAACAGGTTCGTACTTAAAAAGGATTTGTTCATGAACTACTGTGATTTCCTTTTCGGTGTGTGCGAAAAATACAAGGATTTTATGGGGTGGAAAACAGTGGAAGACGTTAAAAAAACTGTAGAACAACAGATAGAAGCCAAAAAAAGAAACGGTGCTCGGGGTCTCGCTTACCAACTTCAAGTTTTTGGATTTCTATCAGAAAGGTTGTTTACTGTTTGGCTGAACAAATCCGTACCCGCCGACAAGGTTCTTGTAACTGAAGGCGTTTTTATGGAGAATATAAGAATATAAACAATAAAAAACCCCTTGCCCAAAAAGGTAAGGGGGGTTAGGCAAAGGGTTTTTTACAGGGGGGTGATTACTCGCCGAGAACCACAAGATCAGGTCTGCGGATAGCAGTACCAATCATAAAGAGCACACGGAAGAGGAACTTCGCATCCTTTCTGTCAAACCAGAAGTCCACGATATTCTCTGAACCTTCCACGTCAGTACCGTACACAAGAGACTGTGCAGGAGCGGCAACCATCTTGCCCGTGCCTTCAAGACCCTCAACAGGGATAAGGCGGATCTTTGAGTTTTCAGGGAGAGTGTAACTCTCTGCGGAAGCGTCAAGGATAGAGCGGTTAGCGCAACACTCTGCGTTGATAGCCTTTGCGTAAGCGGCGAAGTCGCTGTAAGAGAGGAAGATATCCACACCATACTTGAGAGCCTTGTGAGGGACTTTCTCAACCATAGCGGCAATCTTTTCGTCAGCAGTCATACCGCTGAAGTCAACAGTAGAAGCACTTGTCACTGCGGAAGCGACCTGAGCAAGCAAGCCGTCAAGACCGACAGTAGCGTTGCCCTGCCATACGTCGTGCTCAATAGCGTCGTTGATAGCGGCGAGCTGGCTGTTGATATAAGCCTCTTCAAACGGGAGTTTTTCCTGGCCAGCAGCCCAACGCAAGCCGTGATTAAGATTTGTGGTTTCAAAATCACGCTGGCAGATTTCTTTCTCAACCTCAGCAGGGTTGACCTCGATCATAACGTTCGTGTAAACGTCAGAGCCGTCTGGATCCCAGCCGCAGGCAGAGCCGTCGCCGAGAACCACGGTTGAATCAAGCTTTGGTACGGCTTCTTTGTGTTTCACGCCGTACATACCATAAAGGTAACCAACAGTCTTTGACTGGGTAGGGACTTCAGCGATAATCTCGTCCCTGTGGGCGTTGATGTAGTCCTGAATCAAGCCCTCAAGATTTACAGTTGTTCCTGATGCCATAGTTTTATTCTTTTTTAAACTTTGTTATTTCTTGTTATTAAGCCTCAGCCTCTTCAACGATACCCGCGAAGGCTTCGTCGCTCATCTGAATCTCAATAGGGAGATAAGCGGACTGTGCGGAAAGGCTGATATTGTAACCGTTAAGGTCGTCAAAGGACTGTCCTGTCTGTGCAGTGCCCTCGGTAGCGGAAGCGTAACTGTCGTAGCCGACATACCACTTCTTTCCGTTGTTGTCTTCCACGATAAGAGCAACAGGTTCAGCCGCAAGAGCGGAGAACTCAAGGTGCTTTCTCGCTTCAAGTTTTGAGAACTGCAAAGCGGCTACGTTGGTGTAGTAGCGTGTGCCGTTGGTCTCGTCCTTCGTGAGCGTGCTCGTGAGCGAGCCTGTCTGCTTTGCGAAGTTGTAAGCATAGAACTTGGAATCGCCAGTCATGGTGATACCTGTGATAACGTAAGTCTGCTCCACGCTGTTTGCAGAAACGGCTACTGAAGCGATACCGTCATAGGTAGCTATATAAGCCTTCTTGATACCTGCAAGGTTAGTTTGGCAGGCAGACTGGGGAATACCTTTTAGTGAGTAAAGTGAGCAACCCATAGTTTTATTCGTTTTTTATTACTTGTTATTTTTCTTTTTCAAGAAGGAAAGCCTTGAAGCCTGTTCCTGCGTTTCCTCTGTGTCTTCAGCAGGGTCAGCAGCAGGTTCCTCAACCGCCTTCAACTTTTCCTCAACTACCTCAACCCTTGAAGCAAGGGCTGCGACAGCCTCAATCAAACTTTCAATACCTTCACGGAGTTCACCGATACTTTCTTCAAGGCGTGCAACCCTGTCTTCAACAGTTTCGGTTTCAACCTCTTCGGGTTCGTCAACAGGATCCGCCTGCGGTTCCTCTTCCTCGCCTTCAACGGGTTCCTCTGCAGGTTCCTCTGCTGGGGTTTCCTCGGCTGTCTCGCCTTCCTCGTTCTTGCGGATTTCAGCAATCTTGCCTTCCGCAATCACGTAAACGACACCTTCAGCTTCGTACTCACCGTCGGGTGCAGGAAGGATTTCACCGTTCTCGTCCTCAACAAAAACCTCCATACCGACTTCGGGTTCAGCACCTTCAAAAAGAAGGGTGGCTTTGTCCGTTGCGATCGCCCCGCACTTCATAAGAAGGGAGCGTAGCGCGATTTTTACTTTCTTACTTATTTTCATGGTTATCTTATATTTAATAGTTCAAGCAGTTCGTCAACACTTTCCACTTCCTTTTCCACAGGCACTAAATCAAAGAAGCCTTCAATAGACAGTCCCTTGAAAACCCCGTCCTGCACCGCACGCCAAACCTCTTCGTCAGTTATATGGTATTGGAAGAACAAAGCCCCGTCCTCTATATCCTCAAAACCAACTGGGTTGATACCCGTAGCCACGTCCTTGATAAAAATCTGTTCAAGTTCAACCCCGTCAAGCCAAAACTCATCATCGTGTTCTACGTTCACCATATTCTGAAAACCGTTCTTCAGGAACAGTGAAACGATATGCTTTATTTCTTCCTTGGTGACAGTCATGTAAAACTCCCTGCCTTCCATGTCACGTCTGTAAATAAGGAAGTTTGGACGCATAACAACACCCAAAACCCTGTGCTCCGTTTCGTCAAGCGAGAACTTTACCTGTTGGTTTTCCTCCTGTTTTGAGAAAGCGAGCCAGTCCCTTTCCACAGCCGGGTACTTCACGAAAGCGATAGCGTAAAGCCCTACGTTATCCTCGTTGACTACAAGCTGATATATTGGAAGATTTGTATTCATATTCCTTTTGTATTTTAATAGCGATTTTATTTAAAAACGATAAAACAAGACCTCCAAGGGTCTTGTTTTTGTCAAAAATATTTTTATATTAGCCAATATCCGTTAAAAGGTCGCTTCGGAAACCCTGACCCTTGCACTGTTCTGTGCTTCGGTGATATCGCTTTCAAGCACGTACACCCTTACAGGGTTCTGGGCGTTCGCTTCTGCATAGTCCGCAGGGTTGATACCGTAGGTGTTCACCATAGGTGCGGACTGCGTGATAGTAGGTGCTTCGGTGTTCACGCTCGTACTTGCTGGTGAGTTGAAATCCGTAGCGGCGATAGTCGCTATCTGTGCAGCACCCATAAGACCGACAGCCACAGCCATTGCGACAGCCGTGTAAGGGTCGCCCTTTGAAAGTGCGTTGGTGATAGCCTCTGCAGTATTTATCACAGCCGCCGCAATCTGCAAGCCCTTTACAACCTTGAACTGTTTCTTCGCTTCCTCTTCGGACTTCTTACCGCTCTTTACCTGTGCCTGCAACAGTTTATCCCAAAGTTCAGCCGTTCCCGTAAGCACGTCGGAAGTAACGCCGCCGTACTCTGTCATGAACTTTCCGTACCTTTTGCCCCAGTTGTTTATAATCTTTCCACGAGCGTCCCACTCCTGGGCCCACGTTGAAGTTTCGTCTGCAAGTATCTTCCTCCACTGTTCGTTCTCGCTTCCGTACACAGCACCCCAAGTAGTGCCCTTCATATAGGCTTCAAGCGGGTTCTCGCTTTCTGCGATAACCGACATAACCTGTTGGTCCATACGGTGCACGAAATCCTCTGCAGCGACTTTCAGTTCAGCGTCGTCAGCGACAGGCGGGTTTCCAAGAAGTTTGTCACGAAGAACCTTGACCGTTTTCAAGTCCCCTTCCTCAACCGCTTCCTCGTAGGCTGTCATAAGTTCGGCAACAAAGCGCTTCATATCTTCCTTGTTGTCGGAAGCGGCTTGTATCAGGTGAGGTCCAAGTTCCTTGAGAGCCGTTAAGAAAGGCTCGTTGAAAGACTTCGCAAACTCTTGCTCGTTCTCAAGCATATCAAGGTACATCTCTTCAAGTTCGGCAGGTGTTTTCTTGACAAACTCAATATATTCAGGCACATCCGTCCAGTTGATAACGTCAAAGAGTTTGTCCTTGATCGTCTGAATATCTTCCTCAACACGCTTCTTACGTGTCTCAATATTTTCCCTGTACAGTTTATCCCTTTCTTCAAAACTGTTCTTGAGAGTAGGGATAAGACCGTCGTACACTTCCTTCGTTTCGTCAGCGTCCTTGCGAAGAACCTCCTGCCTTGCCTTGTACCCGCCATAGGCAGCGTCAAACTGTTTCTTGTATTCAGCACGGAGTTTTTCAGTCATCTGCTGTTCAAGAATAGCACGGGCAGAACCAATCATGGAAGTGTCACCTTGTGCCTTTTCAAGAGCCTCTTGATCCTCTGCAAGTTGCTTGAAAAGTTCCTCGTATTCCTTCCTGATTTTCTCAACACCCGTAAGGTTGCTGTCAAGGATTTTGTCAATACGTTCCTGTGCCTTTTTCGCTGCGTCCTCAATAGCCTTCAAAGCGGCTTCGGAAGCCTTTGCAGCAGCACCCTTCTTCGTATTTTCAGCGTTGATTTCTTCAACCTTGATATCAACGTTGACCTCTTCCATGCTCTGATAGAGACCCTTCAAACTCTTTGTAAGTTCCTCTACCTCTTCCTGTGCCTTCTTAATCTGCCTGTTCTCGCCCTTCCAAAATCTAACCCAACCGCTATCAGCCTGCATCTGTTTCACACGGGCTTCAATATTCGCTATAGTAGCCTTGGTCTCGTTTATCTGCAGTTGTATCTGTGCTTTCTGCTGTTCAAGCAAAGCCTTTTTCGTAACTCCCTGAGCCGCAAGCACTTTCTGTTGCAGTTGAAGTTCCCTGTTCTGATCCTCAAACCTGTTGGTAAGCCTTTCGTTAGCACCTTCCCACTCCTTCGTCTGCTTCTTTACGATACCGAGTTTTTCAGCGAGTTTCCCTATCCAGTTCGCAATATCCTGTATATGCGTTACAAGCAGGGCTACAGCACCGATAATAAGCCCGATACCGAGAGCGTCAAGGGCAACCTTCAAGGCGGTAGTCGCAACCGTAGCACCCGCTTCAGCACCTGCCATAGCGGTAGTAGCCGCAGTGTTCTCGTTCTTCGCCGCAGTGTCAACCTTCGTGGCCGTAGCCGCCTTCGCGCTTGACTTGAAATATTCTCCGAGTTGTTTGAGCAAGCCGCCAAATCCCTTCAAGCCCTGAAGTGCCATGACAGTGATATTCAAACCCTTCATAGCGTCGTTCATGCCGTCGGTGTTCACACCCGCCATGAGCATGAAGTTAGAAATACCCTGCAAGCCGTTCCTAAAGTCTCCGCCTATCTGTGCGGCCTGTCCCATAGTGCCCGTGAAACCTTCAAGGGCTGATTTATAGTTACCTACGTTCCTTGTATAGACACCAACGGAAGCGTCGTAGTTTTTGAGTTCGTCGTTATATTTTTCAACTTCCTGCCTTGCCTTCTCCCACGCTGGGTTGAGTTCTCCGTTTATGAACTTCGGAAGGGCACGCCACTCCGTCTTCGCTTCACGCAGTTTTGCAACCAAGGAATCGTAAGAACCCTCAACACCGTCAGCACCTTTCTTCGTAAGTCCCATAACGGTATTGAGTTCCCTTTGAGCCGCCTGCAAGTCGCTTGTAGCCTTTGTAGTATCTTCGCCCGCCTGTCTCATGCGTACGATTTCGTCCTTGAGTTGGGCGATAGCCGTCTTCAAGTCCTTAACGCTCGTAACGCCTTTCACCATACCGCTATCGTCCGTGCGGAACTGTATGATCGGAGTCTTCTCTAAATCTGCCATATAGAAAATAGTTTATCTTACTTTTTAATAGAAAAATAGACCCTGTGGTTCGCAGGGTCTTGTTTTTCTCAAATATTTTTTTATATTACGCAATATCTCAAAGCGAAACGTCTCCGTCAGAGCAGTGAACCACTGTTGCAGGCACTCCGTAAAAAGCGTTCGCCACTTTCGTAACGTTAGCCCACTGTTGCATAGTTCCTGCGTAGTTTATGGTAGTAAGGTTCGTACAGTTGTAGAAAGTTCTGCCATAGATAGTGGTTACCGTAACAGGGATAGTAACACTTTGAAGCCCGCTACCCTCAAAAGCGGCGTATCCCAAATATTCAAGGCTGTTTGCCTTAAAACTTGTGAGGTTAGTGCAGTTTTTGAACGCATAGTTTGCTAAATACGTGAAACTGTCAGAAAAGCCAGCATAAGTTATTTCGGTTTTGCCAGAAAAAACTTCGTCCCATGTACCTGTTATTACCCCGTCGCACTTGAAGGTATAAAAATCACCCTCAGTCCCTGCGGTATAGTTAAGATACCTTGTTGTATCTCCTGTCCTATTAAAGAACGCATAAGACGCGTTGTTTGGCGTTACAGGTGCGGAATCCTTGTAATAGAACGTGTCGCCTGAAAATACAGGTTGCGGTTCTACATATCCCAACTGCGTTACCGTCATACTAACACCTGCGTTCGTTTGGAACCAGAAATACCTGTCGCTGCTGTCCGTATTCGGCGCGATAGTTATTTCAATAGTGTTGCCTGTCAGGTAAATACTGTTATTTCCGTTAGAGAACGTAGCCCACGCCTGATTTGTGTAAGCCCAATAATCTTCAACGTTCGTATCTACCACGGTGAACACCAAAGTACCGCCGCTTGCAGGGAAATCAGTAACGCTTGAAGGGCTTACTATCATGTAAGGCTGTCCAACTCCGTCCTGTCTATAAGTGCTTGAACGGCTCGTGCGTGTCGCACTCTGGATAGTCAGGTAGGCTTCACGGTAGGTGTCGCCCGTGTTCGCACTCCAAGTACAGGTAGTGTTAGTAGTTCCACTGTCGCCCGTAGTCTGTGCAAGTGTGACGTAGTTGTAGGCACTTCCTGCAGTCCAAGGTTTGTCAGCCTCAATAACCACAGGGATAGTAGCACCGCTTGCAGGAACGTTACCCGAATACTGCATATTGATATACAGGTTTTCTGCCTTTTGTGAGATAACCACCTTGACACTGGCCGGATCCGCAAAGAACCAAATAACGTAATCCCTCATAGAGCCGCCCCATGTGTTGCGTCCTATCGTGATAGTACCGCCCGAAGGACCGCTTGCCTGTTCAGGTGTCATGGTAAGGTTGTCGTAACCCTCAGCGACTTCAGCGTACCAAGAACCGCCGTCGGAAGTAACGACAGAGAAGGTGATAGTCTCGCCTTCCGTGTCAATCTCGTACTTGGACAGCGTAACCACAAGTGCAGGATCATAAGTGATATCCTTCGTCAAGTAGTTGTCAGGATTATTTACCTTGACAAACTCACATGTCGTGAGGCCAGGATCGCTGATATTCCAATCGGAAATCTTTGACAGCCTCCACAGGCTGTTGTCAAACACATAGAACTTGCGTAGGTTGTCAACCGTAACCCTGTCTCTCATAAGGAGTTTCGTTGTTACAACCCTCGTGTCTATATGGTACAAATCACTGATATAGTCCTTCCAAAACTCCTCGTACATAGTACCTTCAGGCGTAGATATCGCTTCGGGCACATAGAGCGTTTCAGGCTCGCCGAAATCAAGAGATTTCGTGATAAAACCACTGCCCTGATATATGATATATCTTCCGAAACGGGGTGCGTACTGAACGTGCAGTGCTATATCGTTTCCCTGTGCGTCGGTTTCCGTGCGTGTGTACAACCAGCAGGGCGTACCGTCGTTAAGGATTTTCATGTAACTGTTGTCGTCGGTGATATAGTACCCCAAATCAGCCCCGTTAGGTGCTGACAAATCCTGCATACCGTCAAAGAACAAGAGCACGTTGCCGCCGTCGGAAGGGCTGTTGTCAGCCGTGTGCAACTGTGCCTTGCTGAACAAGTCAAAGTAAAGTGCGTTGGATATCCCACTGAAAGCGTCATAAGTGCCCTGTGAAGGCTTATCCACCTCGTAGGTATCCGTAGCGTCCTGCTCGTTGAAAAGAAGATATTTATAGCCGTAGAAAGTGAAAGGAAGCCTTTCGGGTTTGTCAGGTGAGAAAGCGTAAGCACTTGATTTCTCCGTGCACTGTACGCAACCCTTGAAAATATTTTCCTTGAAGAGGTCTTCCGTATCTGCGTTGAACTGATAGCCCGTGTCCACGAGCGTCTGGGCGTAGTCCTTGCCAAAGACTTTCTTGTAGTTTTCAGCGAACTCGCTTCCTGCGTCCTGAAGTGCATATTTGTACCACTTCTTCTGGAAGGCTACTGGATTTGTCTGCAAGTCCTGCCTGTCCACTATCTTCTCAATATCCTGCGTACCGCCACTGTAGAAGTTTTCCCTTGTAAGGATATCAACCTCTCTCTTGTCAGGATCCTTGCGGAAATAAAGCCCGAAAAGTTTGCAGTAGGAAAGCAGGAAATCGCAAGGCGTGTAATCGGTTGAAAGCACGGTGTTCTTCGTGAAAAGGCTGTTCGTGCGGATAGTGTCGTTTGAGGCGAAAGATATTTTCACGTCTTCAAGGGACACGTTGAAGTTTGTCATGTCCTTCCTGTTGTACTGCGTATATTCGCCGCCCTGTTCAATCCTTTCCCAAAGAGCCATAGCCGTACTCGTGTACTGATTAGCCTTGTAGATTTTAGTTATTTCAAGTTTGATAGTGCTTCCGATAGGGATATTGTTCGCCGTAACGGTCAAGTCCCTTCCGTTATCGTTTTTCCACTGATAGGTAGAGCCTGACAACTTGAAACCGCCACCGCAACTGTCATAGGTGTTACCGTAAGGTGCAGTCCAATCAAAATCTTCAAGTTTCGGGAATACAGCAACAATTTGCGAGCGTCCTCTTCCACGTCCTTCCGAAACCCTGCGTGAGCCATAGGCTGCGTTGAGCCACTGCGGATTAGAACCTGCAACAGCCTTTCCGAAAGCGTCGTAAGCCACGAGTTGCACAATAACGCCTGCGTAATAGTTCACATGGTAAGGGATACTATAAGCGGTAGGGTAGTAAGTGTCAGCCGTACCGCCAGGAATAACCGCAGAAAGGTTCACCTTCGCCGTAACGTTCATGGAACTGTCCACGTAATCGGAAAGCGTGATATCCCTTTTCTCCACGTAGGTATATCCCGAAGTCTGTGCCGTAGCGGACTCAAGCGACAGCGTGATAGCCGTAGTTTCTTCCTGCCCGATATAGTCAAAAGAAGTGAGCATAGGAAGCGTGCACCATGTCCCGTACCAATAAGGATTATTTACGTTGAAGAACTTCGGATCAAGGTTCACCTTGTAGCCGCCGTTATTTTCAGGAAGGCAGCATGCCTTGATAACTTCCATACAGCGAACCACAGGTCTTTGAAGGTAACTGCGGAACTCCCTCATCTCGCTTTCCACATATTCCTTTTCAAGTTCTGCGAGAACATAGCCGCCGTAGGTTGAATAGGTTTTGCCGTCTTCCGTAACGCTCGGAACTACACCGCCTCCACGCCTTGAACCACCTGAACTCGTACTTGCCGCCTCAATAAGAACCTTGTCAGCGTCAAAATCGTCAGGAAGCCCGTTATAGGCGGGTGCGAAGTTCAAAAATCTCCACTTGGTGCTCCAACCTTCCACGTTGTCCCAAGCCTCTTTCAGCGTTTCCTTATTGATAGTGAAATCCAAATCCACTTCCGTAGAACCCGAACCGTCATAGCGGTAAACCAAGTCAGCAAGCGTCCTCTTGTTTGAAATACCCTGTTCGTCTTCCTTGAAAGAGAGGCTATAGAACAGCGATCCGAGCCCACCAAAGAAACTCAAACTGTAAAATATCTTTCCAAGTCTGTTACTAACCTTGTCAAGCCTGCAGTAGCCTTCCTCGTACAGTTGGTTATCCACGAATATTTGGAAGGGGATTTTCTTGCCACCGTCAAAACCCGTGCGATCAAGACAGAAAATATTATTGAAAATCCTGTTGTTTTTCTTGGTCCCAGGTATCTCCACTGTCTTTGAGAACGTATTTTTTACCGCCGTAGGATTTACCACGTCGTCAACCGCATAGGTGAGAAGGATATTAGGATTTTTTTGAAGTTCAACCTCTTCACCGTCTATAAATAATCTCAAATCCCTTTTCATAAAAAATCTAACTATTTCTTTCCATGCCCTGTGAAGCCTCCACCTTAATAGTGTAAGCCACGAGTTTGTTTCCTTGGTTCGCATAAGTCTTGTATTCTGCACTTGTATCTGTTATGTTCACGGGGTAGTAGATATCCTCAACCAAGTCATGAAGATACACCTGCGTTGAAGGCATGAGGTTCCTGACAAGCCTTTCAGCCTGTTCGTCTGTAAGGTAACTCGTGTGCAGTTCCCATGAAGGGCGTATCTCGTTGAGCCACCTTTTCTTTCCGAACTCAATAGTCGTGTTGTCAAAACTCTTGTAGTAGTCTCCCTGCGTGTATTTGTCGGTACGGACTGCCTTGCCTTCTATCAAAAAAGCGTCCCAGCCTCCTGCTTCGTTCAAATAGTAAAGCGCAACGGATCCGCAGTAGTTCACGTCGTAAAGCGTCTGTCCGCTTAAAGAAAGGTGCTCACCTGCATAGTGGAAAGCCTCAACCACATAAGTTGAAACACCGCTTGGAAAGTTTATCGTTATATCAGCCATATTGATTTGCTTTTTTCAAAAATATTTTTATATTACTCAATATTAGTTATAGTCCAGCCTGGTGGTATTCCTGTTCCTGAATCGCTAATAGGCCAGGTAAAATCAACGGTATCTGCTTTGACAAACACCCCTGTTTCTGGCACACGCCCAAGCCACTGATAAATATATTCAGAACCTTGGTCAAGATACTTCGCAAAGCACTTTACGTACTGCACGCCGCTTCCGTTGAACATGCTCTTATAGCACCTTTTTACTAAAGTTTCTGCAATTAAAACAGGAGCAACTTTAAGACTCTTGCAGTCGTAAAACATACTGTCATAACACTTATCATCAAGCCAAAAAGCAGGCAAAAGAGGGGCTTTCTTTAAACTCGTGCAGCCCGCAAACATGCTACCATAACAACCATACGCAAGGATTGTTGAAGGTAGTTCAGGAGGGTACTCAAGAGAGGTGCAGTTTGAAAACATACCCACATAACAACTCTCTTTCATAAGAGTTGCCGGAAGTTCAGGCGCTGTTTTCAAAGACGAGCACCCAGAAAACATACCACAATAGCATATATAATCCAAAACAGTTGCCGGCAATACTTTCGGTGCTTTCACTAATTTTTTACAGCCGGCAAAAAGATCTCTGAAACTTGCTTCCCCTACTTTTGAGTAAGGTATTATAAGATTTTCAGCCGTTACGATATCCAAACCAGCAAACACCCCAACGAAAGTTCCAGTAGGACACGTCGTTTCGTTCCAACTTGTCATGGAAGCGATATTTCCATATACTTTTAGTGTGCAGTCGGAATAGAAGAATCTGTCCTTGACACCAACATGTCCATACCCGCCGCCTCCTTTGAAAAGAACTTTGTCGCCTGGTTCTACATCTATTGTATTTTCATAACGAAATCCACTATAGGCAGGAAGTGAGGTCCATGTCGCCCCGTCGTCTTTTGAATATTTAATAGCACCACTTCCGTCTGGTCCGTCTATAGTTACCCACTCTATTACAGAACCGCTTATAACTTCAAAAGTAAGACACTGCCCCGAATAATACGAAGGGTCGTATCCGTCGTCTTCGTCTATATCAACCTCAACCGCTTCCTCTGTGAGCATACCGAAAAATATTTTCTGCCTTGGATCCGCATGCCCGTTTATTCCCCTGTAAGTGAACATAGGAACAGCCAAAGGCTCATAGGAAAGGAACACCATATATTCTTCCAAAAGGTTGCTTTCTTCGTCGTACAGCCTGAACACCTTGCAAGCGTCCTCGTGCAACACGAGTTCCCCGTCAAAGGGTCTGAAATCAGGCATATCGTTCTGCACCCAATCTTCAACCAACTTTCGGATATTCAGTTTTATTCCTTTGGGGTTGGTTGCTTTGCCTGCATATATCGTCTCGTTGTCGCATGTAAGGTAATAGGACAACTGCGTTGATCCGCTGTCCTCATAAAAAAAGTCCTTGTATAAAGATTTGTAAACCATAAAACAATCAGGTTAAATATTCAGTGCGGGTCCTGCGTTTGAAACGAACAAAAGCATACGTGGATCCGCTTTGCCGTTTATCGGGTTGCTCGTTATTCCCGTATCAGTACCGTAACCCTTAATCACAAAGGCACTGCAGATTTCTTCTTCCGCTTCCGTGTCGTCCAAAGAGAATATAGCACCCGCTTCGGTATTTACGGTTACACCTGTGGAAAATAGCAGATTTTCCCAACCTGTAGTGTCCAAATATTCCTCCGCAAGCCTGTTCAGGTAGAACCTGATAGGGCGACCGTCAGGGAACTGCCTTGCAACACCCGTTAAAACAGTTTCTCCGTCCCTTTTGAGAGCGAAAGGTACAGTTTCACCGCTCGCCTCAACAAACTCGTCCAGAGCCGTGTATATGTAGTTCTTTCCGTTTATCATAGTTATATTTTAATATCTATTTCAAGGGGAAAGTCCTCGGCTTCCATAAAGTCCTGAATAATCGCCGCACCAATCCTTTCCGCATAGGTGTCCGAAAGCAAATCCGCAACCGCTTTGAGCCTTCCGTGCGAGGGTGTGCCGCCTGGCTTTCCCGTAGGGCTTTCGCCTGCAATCTTCCTTCTGATCAGGAAAGCGAGTTGGTCAACAGTCGGCAGGTAGTGGTTTCCCTTGCTGTCTATCCTTTCTTCGGGTACGATAGGTTTGTTCTCAATCCACTTGAGTATAGGCTCTTTCGGCGGCCAGTGTGCAGTCGTACCTTGGTCCCACCACTTGAAGTATTCAGTGGAAAGAAGGTACAGGACTATCTCACCCGTTTCTTCGTCAACCTCATAATCTATTGAGTTGAGCATGTCGCCTGTGGCTACACCGCCCTCGGCTTCAATATTTTCCTTCAACAGTTGCTTGAGTTCCTGTCCGAACTCGTTCAGCACCCTAATCAGATTTTCGTTCATACCCTTGGATTTTTCAGATTTTTTGCTATATTATGCAATCCTGTTCTTTCCTTGTAACTTGTCTATCTCTGCCTGCCTGCGTCTGTTCTTCCAATCCACGTATCTGCAGTATCCCCAAAACTCCAAAACGGGCATACGGAACACTTCGTTGAAATCAAGCCTTGTGGTTTCCGCAACAGCGTCTATCGCCGCAAGCCACTGATAGATATTGATTTGAGATAATCCGCTACTATCTTCTCCGCTTCCTCCGTCGGTATCCCCTCCCGTTTCGCCTGCTTTAGAGCCTTCCTTGCTCCTCGCAGGATTCTGCGGATATAGAGTTCCGACAACGTTGTAAAAAAATCGCAAAGTGAAAGTGCCTCCTCCACGGAAAGGTACTTGTCAATATCCAGCATAGTGTCTTCCAAGTCGTACCCTTCGTTGTAGCTGTGCCCTTCTGGGATAAGGAAGATAGCGAGTGCACCCGTGAGGTCCTCCTTCTTCGTGTTACCGAAATCAATAAACTGTGCAGTCGTTATGGATTTGGCTGAACAGTCAAAGTTGTACACCTTGTTACCCAACTTGTACTTGAGTTTGATAAGGTGCTTTTTCGGCTTCTTCGTAAGGAAGTCAAGTTTCTCTATCTTCTTCTTCACTTCAGCAAGAGGTGCGTTGAGGATTTCGTTATAGTCAACCCCTTCAAGCAGTGCAACCACCTTCAGGTTTCCTTCCGTGTCTTCTGGATCCAAGGCGGTTATTTTTTTATAGACCCCGAGGGGTAAGTCTTTCCACCTCTCTATCATATTTATTTGGATTTTTCGTTTATTTTTTTATATTATCACAATATCAAGCAAAGCCCACTACAGTTTTCTTTCCTATATTCCTCGCGCCGTCGTTTGCAAGGGCAAGTGCGATCACATAGTCGTCATGCACGCCGTTCTGCCCGTTGTAGGTTACCTTGCCGCCTGGTGTCTTCTCAATACCATAGTGCTGCAGTTGCTTCGTCAGTTCCTTATCCTGCGGTATCGTAATCCTTCCTGTTTGGAAATCTTTGATAAGGTTTTCCGTTACCTTTCTCTTGCTATCGTTTGTAGTTGTGAACTCCCTGATAAGCCCTTTCCTGACTTTTCGTTTGAGCATACCAAGGTACACGTCACCGATACTGTTTGTCTCAACCACAAGTGTCTGCAAACTCGGTATTTTTGACAGATAAGCCGATATAGTGTCAACCAAGTCAACGCTGTCAAGGTTCTTCCAAACCTGTATATCCCACACACGTTTGTCTTCGTCAAGCAGTATAAGGGTAGTGCTGTCCGTTCCCGTTGAACCCCAGTCCAAACCGCCACAAACGCACGGCTTCTTTGAAAGTTCGCCGTAGTTTTTTGTTATATCGCCAAAGCAATACGAGCCTTCCGTGATAAACTCGCCCATGATTTCGCTGCGGAACTTCAAGGCACTCATGGTAGCCCTGTAATATTCCAATTTCTCTGGGTCAAGCAGTTCGCTCGTGTCGTACTTTGACCAATCGTAGGATTTCACGAAAGAGCCGCCCTTCAAACCGAGTTGGTATTTCTCATAGAACTCGCCGCTGCAGAACAACGGGGTTGAAATAAGCATAACGGGTGCTTTGCAAGCGTCAGTGATAGGGTACAGGATATCGTAGATTTCCTTGTCAATATAAGCCCCTTCGTCAATAATCAGCACGCCGCCCTTCGTCACGGTAAGTCCTCGTAAAGCGTCGCCTTGCTCTGCTGAACGAAGAACCAACTGACTTCCGTTCACGAACTCTATTTCAAGCAGTGTCATGTTGCAACTCTTGATACAGGGCGACTTCTCACCACCAAGAGCCTGTATTAACTGTCTTGCCACACGGCGACTCTGACTCAAAGTCGGCTCAACAATACAACTGATACAAGTTTTCTTGAAAGCACACCAAAGCACGACAGTCTCTGCGAGTATTGATTTTCCTACCTGTCTCTTTGCCTTGACTACATAGGTGTACTGTTTGCCGTCGTCTGCTATAACGTCGTCAAATACTTCCTTTTGCCACGGATATAACTTTGGTAGCCTTACTTCCACTAAATCTCGCCCTCAACTTTTTCCATAACTTTGCGGAAGGTAAAATAAGTTCCGTAATCAGTTGAATAAGTCAGTTCAGGAACTTTTACATATCCCCTTTTCTCATAGAACTTTTGAGCGTATTCGTCGTCCGCTTCGGTTTCAAGTTCTACGATATACCTTCCGTTACGCCTTGAAATCCTTTCAAGTTCTTTAAGCAAATCAGTGCCGAGTCCTTGTGTCCTGTATCCCTCTTTTACGCTTATGCCACTGATAAAAGAGTTTTCCCTTCCTTTTTGGAACTCTACGTCGCCTGTTGCCGCCACAACCTTGTCTTCTCCTACGAAATAGACAGACAGCACTATTCCCCAACAATATTTGTTGATATGATCCGTAACAAGATATTCTTTCATATTTATTTTATTTTTTATTCCCCAAAACTCACTATTATTCTTGTATCGCCCTGTTCAAGTTGTACCTTTTTGTCTCCTACGTTGAGCATGGTGTTCATAACCTTCACAATCTGCGTAGCGGAAGACAGGTCGTTTGTCTCCAAGGCGCGTTGAAGCATATTTTCCAATACACCGAAGTTCCTTGCGATCAAGGCTTCACGGTACTTGTCTGGGTCTTCTGGACGCAGGTAGTTCAAAGCACCGTAATAGTATTTTTCAGCCTGCTTTTCTGATAAGCCCCACTTGTCTGAAACATACTTCATAGAGGCAAGCCTTCCGTACCCCTTTTCCGCTATAACGCTTGCGAGTTCCTGTATTTTCAACTGCGTTGACAGTTGCGAGGTTTGGCTATCCCTCAATACTGGTAGCGTCGTTTTCTTCTCTTTCACTCTTAATCAGTTTTTTATAGGCGGGCGATTTTTCAAAAGCCCAAAAATCTTCAGCGACTTGCTTGAATAGTTTCAATATACAGCGTGGGCACGTCCTTTGACTCTGCGTGATAGGGTTGCCGTAGATTTCCTTATACACGGCTGAAAAACGTTCCATATCGCTCTTTGTCGCTCTCACATAACCGCACTTGGTCTGCTCAAACCTGTCAGACCACTCACGGAGTTTCTTGTAATTTTCTGTTGTCATAATCCAAAATAGTTGCTTATACTTTCTATTATCCTTTGAAAAAAATCCCTTATCAAATAGAGCAGGCTTCCCGTGACAGGTGTCATGAACGCCAAAAACAAAACGAAGGCGTAGTTCAGGAAGGAAAGGTTGCCCGTAAGAATAAGGTACAAAAGTCCCGCCCAGTGCGTTTGACACAGCGAGCAGGTGAATATCTTTGAAGGCTCGCCGATACTGCCTGTAATCCGCCTGAAAAGGGGCTTCAAGCCGTCTTCGGGAAAGCCTGACAAATCGGTTATAATAACCAATATGACCGATATAAGTAAAAGATTTAATAGCATATTTTTTTTATTATCTCCTTTATTCTTTTTCTTGCCGTGGGAGTTGAGTTGTGGAAGAACCTTGCAAGCCCTGCGAAGGATCCTATCTCACAATAGCATATCAACAGCCTTCTCTCTGGCTCTGTCAGTTCTGAAAATATCCGTGCCTTCAGCGTGTACATAAAATCGTCGTCGTGGGTTGAAGGCATGTATTCTTCCTCTATTTTCTTGAAATCAATCATAAGCGTTTGTTATGGTATCAGGTATCGCCCGCTCCTTGTCGGTTATCTCGTCCGTACGCTCGTCCCAGCGTTTGTAACGCTTGTAGAAATCGCTTGTCTTTGAGAAGAACTGATTTATCAGGTAACGGGTTATCAGGGCTGACAGGTGCTTGTTTTCGTAAGCGTCGTTCAGTTTGGCTATATCGTAGGTCATAAGCCACAGGTAGCACTCCTGTACGAGTTCTTCTTTAAGGTAGTTGGACTTGCACTTGTTCAGCCTGTATTGAACACAGGTCTCCACTAAACGCTCCTTTATGATTTTATTTACGATTTCCTGCCTTTTTTCCTCCATACGCCGCTCGCCTCTGCATATCTCTTATCAGTGAACAGTTCAACCTTGTCGCTGCTCTCTTTCTTTTCGTTATCCTTCTTTCCACCCCTGCCCTTGTTTCCATATATTTTAATATCTTTTGAAGTGAACCGAAACCAATAGAACCCTCCGTCCATATTTGGTATAACATACCATATATAGCCGTTCACGGAGTCCGCTTTCTTTTCGTCAAGTATAAAGGGGTGTTCGTCAAAGAAATCTATCGGGTAGTATAGCGTCTTCACCTCCGCTGGCTTTCCGCTTGAAGAACCGTCAACAGTGTCGCCCGATCCGTTCATGACAAAACTCTTGTCTATCAGCCAAACCTTGTATCTTCCGTACAAGTCCTTCGCCGCCCAATCTGGTATATCGTCAGGCAGTTGCGTTCCTGTCTGCTCAAACCACCAATCCCGATATCCTTCTTCGTGTTCCCTGAAACGCTTTAATACATACGCTTCTACTCTCTCTTGGTATTCCTTGTATTCTCCCATATATTAAACCTTTATCTTAAATATATGGTAGCAAACAAAAGGTTCAAGAGTTTTTTTGTGTTATTAGTAAATATTTTTAATAAAAAATAGCACCCTTGATAGGTGCTACTAAATCTGATACCACGGTGTTTAATAAGATGATTTTCACTTCATAATTTAATCCCAACGGAATCACGAAAAACCCTTCTACGCTATTGTAGAAGGGTTTCGTGCTTCTATAAGTACGTTAGTTAGCTATTTTATTTGATACCACGGAACGCTTTTCATGGTACTATGTACCTGAATATGTATTTGTCCCCTCCGTTCTTTCCTGCATATTTTGCTGTCCCGTTGCAGCAACCTACAATACCCCTCCTGAAAATCCCAGTTTGTTTTTCTGCTTGGTTTGAGTTTTTGAAAGAACGTAGAAAAACCATATCTCTTGAGTACATGGCAATAGTGTCTTTTTTTGGCTCTTTTTCCTGTTTCGTACCCCGCCTGTTGTAACTTTCAGATATATGCTTTCTTGTCAGTGGGTTTCTTTGGTTGTCAGCATGAGTACAGACACGAAGGTTTTCAGCCCTGTCGTCTGTCCTTATAGTATTTATATGGTCAACTTCAGCACCTTCAAACCAAGAGCCGCATATTTCAGGAAAAGTTATCGCTATTAAACGGGATACTTTATACCCCTGCCCCTCAATATAAACACCTCTATAATCTTTTCCTCGTTTATGCACGGGAACAAACTCGTACCCATAATCAACCTTTTTTTGAATAAAACCATAAGTGTTGGCATAGTAGCCCTTTAAACATGGTATTTCTCTCCTATTGTTACTCATACGATAAATATACAAATCCTCTTGCGATCAAATAAAAAGGTCCTTATTTTTGCGAAAAGCGTGATTTTTCGCTTGTGAAAAACATAGAAAAACGTGATTACCTATGGACACCTTCAACGTATCTTTCCTTTGTTCTGCGTCAAAAAGGCGTAAGAACGGGCTTGCACCTATTGAAGTGAGCCTGATCGTGAACCAAGAACGCCTTGTGTTCCCTATCGGAAAACCCTGCAAACCTGAAGATTTCAGGGGTTTGTTGGAAGCGAAGAAACCCAACGATATAAATATGTATTGCGACGCTGTAAGGCTCAAAATAAACCAGTGGCAGACACAACTATATCTTGAAGGCAAAACTGCGTCTGCGGCTAAAATAAAGGCGTTGCTACAAGGCAAACAGGAACGCCACGAAACAGTACAGGACTGCGTAAGGGAATACCTGAAAAGCAAGGTCAAGACAACCTCTGCCTATTCAAAGTACAAGAACGTGTTCACACGCTTCATGGATTTCGTCGGGAAAGACACGGATATTTCAGACGTAACCACCCAGCAGATTATTGACTACAAAATAAAATACGAGGCGGTTTACGCACAGGGCACGCTCCGTAACGAAATCAAGAAAATCAAGTCGCTTTTTATTTGGGCGTTTAACAGTGGGATTATCAGCAAGACCCCGTTCGCAAACGTAGCCTTCACCTTCAAGGATCCTGAACAGCCTTATCTCACACAGGAAGAGGTTGACAGGATTAGGCAACTGAAACTTGACGACCGCTTGGACACGGTACGGAACTTCTTTTTATTTTTATGCTATTCAGGGCTTGAGTTCACCGATTTCGTGCACCTTGAAAAGAGCGATGTGAAGCGTAACGAGTATGGCCAACTGTATATCAAGAAACAGCGAATAAAGACAAAGCAAACCTACCTTTCAATCCTATACGAAGACGCTGCAGAACTGTGGGAACTCTTTGACGGGGATATCCCTTGTATCAGTAACGCAAAGACAAACAAGTACCTGAAAGAAATCGCAGAGAAGGCCAGGATATCAAAGAACGTGACTACACTCACCGCAAGGCACACCTACGCCACGTACTTATTGTCAACCTTACAAATACCCGTAGATATAGTACAGCGTATGCTGGGGCATGCAAGCAACAGGCAGAGTCTCCACTACGCAAAACTCTTGGATAGCGTCGTGTTCAACGCAGGGCGTGCCCCTATGCGTCATGGCATAACCGAAACAAAGGAAGACAGGCAGGACTTGCAGAAACTTGAAGAAGCGATAGCTGCCCTTAAAAACCAAGAAGGGGAGTAGCCGAACTGCTACTCCCCCAAACGATCAGCAAAATAACTAAACTGTCGGAGAACCCGACTATTGAAAGGAAAAAACCAAGAGTTTCTTTTTAATAGTCTTTTACCCTGGAAGTGATATCACCGAACCACTCACCGAGTTTTTCTTCAGTTGGAAGTTGGGAGTACAGGAAGTGTGCTTCAACCCTGCAGCATATCCTTTTCAGTTTCCCGTATGTTTCAATCACCACTATCCGCTTCCCGTACTGCCTGAAATAGTCGCTCAACTTCCGTTTGGTTTGGCGTTCGTCTATGCCCCCGCAGTCTCGTACGTAACAGTTCAGGGAGACAACACCTTTATTGTATATGGCGAAATCGTTCAACGTGTAGTTGCCGTGCCCGCCTTCGTAAGTAAATATCATGGAGCCGCCACCGTGCTTCACCTTATACCAACCCCTCGACCTATACATATATTAGAATAAAGAAATATCAGTTTGTGCGATTTGCGGTGTCTCCCTCGCACAAGGAGAACCCGTCTGGGTCAGGATTTCCCGCGCTTAATATGGTATTTGTTTCCTACTTGAGACCAATATACAAAAATCTTGGTATATTTGGTTTGCCACGTTGTTGACATCAGTTAAGGCGTGGAATATCGCTATAAAAATCTTTTTCATGAAGGAAGGTTCGCTGTGAAGCGAGCCTTTCTTGTTGATCCGCAGATTTGGAAACTAAAAACTATCTTCCTATATTTGCAAAAAAACAAGGAAGCCATAAAAGAAAAAACGACAAAAACAATAGGCAAAGGGCTTGACCAAGCCGATTTTTTTACAGGATTTGGATTTTTGATCTTTTCTTCCTATATTTGCAAAAACAAACGATAACAAATAACAAAAAAACAAGTAATATGAAAAATCAAAACTTTGGTGTTAAGTCTATCGCCGCCAAGAAAGCCGAAAAGACGCTCACTGTTAAAGAGGCTGTTGAATACGGACAGACTATTATCGCTGACTACTATTGGGCTTATGCCTGTCAGGACACTATTCTTATGCAAAAGTATGCAAGAGAGAGAGCCGCTTTTGAGAGTTCCCTTATCAGGGATTATGGCGAGGACTTTGCGTTTGAATATTTCAACGCTATCAACGCTGCCTAAAACTGAACAACTATGATTAGTGATATCCTTTGCGATTACCTTATTGGTGAAACCAGCGAAACTGTGGACACTGAAAGGCTTATGGACGCACTCGCTTTGTACCTTAGTGCAGACGATATGTACACGGAAATCGCCCCTGTTCTTATCAAGGCGTTCTCCTATCGTGACAAGGAAGGAAAAGCAAGCAACGCAAGAATACAGAAAGCCCTGCGTAAGTATTATGAGTGGGGTGAATATGTAGGTAGCCCTATGGACTTTGAATCCCGTAAAATTGATTTCTCGGTAGTTCTTCGGGACTACACAAGTAAAGAGTTCAAGGACAGGATTAAGTATTGGAAAGAATATTATGCCGAATAATTATCGTTGCGCAATAACACTCTGATCAACCCGACTCTTAAAAACTATCTTCCTATATTTGTAACAACAAGATAACTTAAAAATCAAGTAATATGAAAAAGATTGAAAACCTTACAGTGAAAAGCCTTGACAAGAAAATCAGGGCAGAGTTTGAAACTATCAGCGAAAACGGTGCTTCTATTATCTTTGTTGGCCCGATTTCCGATCCGTTTGATTACGACGGAACACCGACACAGCAGGTGCTTGTCAATATGGGGCTTTATGACAACAAAACAGGCGAACCGTACTCCCAGCTGTGGGATATGTATTGGGACAACAACGAGGGTGCTTTCCACACACTGAAAGCCGCTGGCAAAAAGAACTACGTAGCCGCCTAAAACGGAATATTTTTATCTATGGCTAATATTTGCTATTCTGCGGTTGTTTTGGACAACCTTGACTCTTAAAAACTATATTCCTATATTTGTAACAACAAGATAACTAACAATATGAAACACTTGGATTTTTCTGAACTTACTATTGGCGATATCAATAACCTTATCGGTAAGGCTCGCCAGAACAACGCCAAATATGGCGTTGAAAACAACAACGAAACTGCTCTTGCTGGGCTGGTTCTTATACTCAAAACCTATGCAGAGAGCAAAGTCAAAAAAGGCCAGGAATACGAGGCTGACTTTGGTAAGAGCAAATCTTTCGGTCCGCTTGTGTATATCAAGGGCAAAAAGGGTCAAGCCACCCTTAACGGGATTGAGTTTGACGGGGAGTTTACCGCTATCGGCTTCACTACTGAAGACCTGCTTTTTTTCTGTGCGGCTTAATCCGCCTAAAACGGAATATGTTTAATCTTAAAATATTTAAGAATATGAAAATACTTACTGAAAAAGAGGTTGCGGAACGCAGAGAGTCCGCAAAGGAGTTTGGAAAGCAGGGTGCAAGCGAACTGTTCAAGTCGCTTATTGACACGGCTGCAGAGGTTTACAAGCAGACGGGAAAACCTGTCAAGGTTATGGACTTCAAGTTCTGTTTCGGGACTGTCCAACTGAACTATATTAGCTACCACGACGACGGAGAACACGTTTTTTCTCTGTATGATGTAGAGAAAAAGCACGGATATCAAAAGTATTTCGGCGGTATTTTTGGAGAAGACTATGAGGCTTTCTACCTTGAAATCCTTCGGGAACTGAACTTTATCAGGGAGGTTAGAGGCTTCGCCGCCTAAAACGGAATATGTTTAATCTTAAAACCTTTTAATATTTATGGAAAAGTATGTTATTTTAGTCAAGTGTGATGACGGAAAAAGTTATCACGTTACCAACAAGAGGGGCTACTATTCTTCTATCAACGCCGCAAAAAAGGGACTCTCGGAGTTCAAAAAGATTGCGGGGTACTTCAGAAACTTTGAAAAAGAAATACCCGTGCCATACAACGGCACGCCTGAAATCAAAAAAATCGCTTAAGAATATGAACAAAGATTTTCGCAAGAGCGTTTACAACGCTATCTATGAAGCCCTTGAAGAGGGCAACTATCAAAAGGATTACCCTATCGTTGACGGGTACAAACTGTGGCTGTGGGAGCCAGACAAGGACAGGGACGAGCCTTGGTTTGAAAAATCTGTCTGCCTTGAATCTCCAAAGGGGCATAGAGAGGTTTTCACTATCGCTTGGGACAGGAAAACACGGAGTTACCGTATCCCGACGTTCGCACAACTCTTTGCAGGCGAGGTCAACCTTATCAGCGAGTGTGCAAAGGAAATCACCAAGTGGGTTCGTTTCTACGAGTGGTCTCTTGAAAACGTAAAGGATATTAGTAGAGACGAACGCCTTGAACTCGTTGACAATATGTTGAGAGAGCTCTGCTCTCTCGTTTAGAGAGGAGTCGCCGACAGACTAACTGAAAAATAGTATATTTGATTTACTTGACGTTTTTGGTTTTTTCATAGTGTTTCCCTGCGGGCTTCGGTTCGCAGGGATTTTTTCTTGATCCGCACAAGCCCTGATTTTTCACATGTCAAAAATCAAAAATTGGCTAATATAAAAATATTTTTGACAAAAACAATAGCCAAAACCCTTGACCGTTACGATTTTTTTACAGGTATTTGGATTTTTGATCTTTTCTTCCTATATTTGATTAAACGAAAGGAAAAAAAGAACATGAAAAAGATTGTTGCTATTATCGCTTTTGCTCTTATGAGCGTGGTTGCCTTCGGGCAGGTTGATATCTACTTTGCGGATATTGATATGGGATTTCATATTGAAAAGGAACGCAGTATCCGTTATCACTGTGCGCGTGACTTTTGGACTGATGAATACATAGATCCTGTCGCAAAGGCTATTTTTGACACGATTGTCGTTCACTACAAGAGTTTTTCTTTCTATCGGGATTACAAGTACGGAGTTCCGCAGGATGAGTTCTTATATGACTACGAGGACAGGGAAAACGAGTTCCTTACTGAACTTTTGGGGGAACTTGATCGTATTGCAAGCAGATATGAAAATTGTCGCTTTGAGAAAACAGGGTACAAGAAAAAATCAGAAGAATACCGAAAAGTGTGGAGATTTTTCTGCGAGAAAAGAGCGCCGTATCAGGAAAAAATAGACCGTATTGAGAAGGAGAAGGAAAGAAAAATAGCCGAAGAACGGAAAGCAAGGGAACGGGAAAAGGTTGAAAGAGAGTTCAAATCTATCTCTTTCAGTCTGAACAAATAAACTTAACACTATGAGATTTAGGAACAAGAACTACGGACTGTCCCCTTTTGACCCAGACTATCGGGATGACTACGACGAAGAAGAAGACTTTGACAGATACCTGCAGGCTGTTGAAGACAGGTATCAGTGGGAAAAAGAAAACTCTATCATATAGTATTTTTTACAAAAACCTCATGCGTGCGAGATCCTGGTCTTATTAAAACTCTTAATAAACCAGAGTTTAGAAGACCAGGATTTCTTGAGTTGAAATACTTATAAGAAAGGTTTGAAAATATATTAAAGAATAATATCCAAATCGTACTTCGTACTCTTTGTCTATTATTGCGAACTTTTCGCTTTTATCAAGTATTTATTATTGCACTCAACATGAACCGACGCTTCATGTGAGGCTGGTAACTGACTCAGCCACTGAAGTTTGACTTCAAGAAAAATCTTTGTATCTTTGTTCAAGAGACAGGCACGCTCCGATCAACGGACTTATCCTGCCCTTCAAAATAACCAAGGATTTTTATGGAAATACAGACTTTTTTGCTTGAAAGCGATATTTATTATCAGGCGGTGGCTTACTCACCCGAAGATATAGAAGCCGCCCTACAAGAGAACCAAGAATAACCAAGTTAAAAACGATCAACGAATATGACACAAAGAGCAATTTACGAAGACTTTAAAGAGCAGGTAACAAAGGCACTTGAAACCCTTCAAAGGGGAGAGTTCACGCAGGGCAACTTCAAGGCTATGCAGGAAAAGGCGTGGGAACTGTACGAGAAGTCCAAGAAAGCGGACTACGACGCTACGTTTATCCTTGAACCTATGGAAGTCCAAGCGTATATCAAAATCTACGGGCAGTTCACTGACAAGATTATGGACGCAGCCGCAAACATGGCGTTCCTTCTTATGGACATGGGGCTTTCTGAAATCATGGGGGAAGAATAGTATGGAAGAAGTATGGAGACCTGTTGTAGGCTATGAGGGCTACTATGAAGTTTCAAACCGTGGAAGTGTTAAAAGGCTTGAAACGGAAGTAGCCACAAACCACAAAGGAACTCGGACAGTTCCTGAACGTATGCTAAACCCAATAAAAACACGAGACGGGTATTATACCGTTCACTTGAGCGTTGGTGGCAAAGGAGACAAAAAGAAAGTTCACAGGCTTGTTATGGAAGCGTTTGTTCCAAACCCGTTAAATCTACCTTACGTAAACCACAAACACGAGTTTGACAAAACAGACAACTTCGTTTGGGTAAATCCTGACGGATCCGTTGATATTGAGAAGTCAAGTATTGAGTGGTGCGACGCAGATTATAACAACAACTACGGAACGCACCAAGAACGCTCTATGAAGACAAGGTACGAAAAGTATTACAAGTATTCCAAAGCCGAAGAAAAAAGAAAAACAGGAAAACATGGGCACTACAATCCTGTTGTGGCTTATTATAAAGGCGAGTTTTTCAAGAGATATGATAATCCGCTTATAGCCGAAAAAGATTTGCAACAGTATGGTGTAAACAGGAACGCTATTTACTATGTTTTGCGTTTTGGGTTAGACAAAGAGTATAACGGTTTCACGTTCAAAAAGGAAGATTGCTATGATTAAGTTCAGAAATATCCGTGCAGACGAACTGGAAGTCCGTGTTGCCGAAAAGAAAGACGGGTATATGAACGTTCTCGTTTACAAGGACAGCCGTGTAGATATGCGTATTTTAGACGAAACTGTCGGTAACGACGGTTGGATAGTCCAATACAAGAGAGAAGGCGACACTTTGCTTTGCGGTATCGGTATCTACGTTGAAAAGCACAAAGCCTTTATCTACAAGTGGGCGGCTGGCGCAGAGAGCAACTACGAGAAAGTGAAAGGCGAACAGTCAGACGCACTGAAACGCAGTGGGTTTGTTTGGGGTATTGGGAGAGCCTTGTATTCAGCACCGAAAATCCGTATTCCTGAAACAAACTCAAAGTTGAGCGTGTCAAAAATAGAGTACAGCGAAGACGACAAAATCACCGATTTGGAGATAGTGGACAGGAAAGGTAACGTTGTGTTTAACTACGTTAACGGGCGTATTGTACCAATACAGGAAATCAACAGGGCTGACGTGCTCAAAGCCGTTTGCAGCGAGTTTAAGGAGGCTGGTGAAAACACCGAACAACTCAAAAAGTTCTTCTATTATTACCAAGATCGTTGTGAAAACTTTGACACTTGGAACACGAACCTTGTCAGGAAACTTTGGGAGAAGTGGAAGGCTAAATCCGATAGGCTGTAATATTATGATCCATGAGCATAAATACCTTCAGGCGGCTGTAAAATCCGACTTCAACTTCATAGATTGGTTTCGCCTCGTGTACGGTGAAAACCTGATTATCACAGGGTACAGGTACGACCCTTACAAGAGGTGCCTTTGGGCTGACTGCATAAAAATAGGAAAGGACTAACGAAAGTTAGCCCTTTTTTCGTTTGGAAAATCCAAATATTTTTTTATATTACGCAATATCTACACCTTCGCAAATCTCCACACCAAGGATCCGGCCAGTAGCAAGAGAGCGGCGAACCCTATCCAAGCAAGCACCTTCATGTACCAAGGCGTTTTTTTGACTATTTTTTCTACCTCCACAGGTACGGGGATTTCCTTTGTTGTCACGCTGTCCCGATACACTATTTTTTCCTTGATTTGGACGGGTTTTTCAACGTACTTCTTTATGTTCTCCAACGTGCCTTTCAGTTTGCCGCTGGTGCTATCCAAATAAGCCGTAGAGCGAGCCAAATCCGTAGAGAGTACAAGGGTGTCGGTTAGGTCGCAAAAGTCGCTTAAACGGGCTTTTTCAAGTTCAACCCTGACAAGGGTATCACGGAAGTAAACGCTGTCCCTTACAGTCACGTATTCAGTCTCCTTGACAGGAACGTATTTTATGGTCGTGCATGCGGTAAAAACTACCGCAAAGAAAGCAAAATATACTAATAGTCGTTTCACAGTAAAATATCAAGGTTTTTTCTAATATTCAGGGATTATCAATATTTTTAAAGATTTTTATAAACTATCGGTATTTCCTGTTCACGCCTGCGGATTTCTTCCCGTACGGCTTTGTAGAGTTCAAGAAGGCTGTTGTAGGGGAGTTTGCTTAAACCAGCAATATAATATAGGTTATCCACGTTTTCGGGGGTTAAAACATATTTTGTTACGCCGTAAGCGAGAAGCACTGCCTTCTCTGTTGCCCGTTGTTTGAGTACAGTCCAAGGTGTATCCACTGGCTCTTTCCCTTCCGCTCAATAATCACCTGGTCGTACTTCTTGTCTTTGAGCCAATCCACGACAAATCTCTTGAAGGCTTCAAACTTTCCGTTCGCTGGGTATATGTCAACGGCATATCCTATCTTATGGACGCTGTTGGATACACCGCCTACTGCGGAGTTCAGTTTTTCGTTCCTGAACCCGCTCGTAACGGTTATCCCGCCGCCCCAATCCTCTCGGAGCATATCAAGGAAGTAACCAAGTTCAAGCAGGTGCTGTACTATCTCAAACGAAGGCAGGTTCTCTATTGATTTCTGCCGTGCGGTGGAACTTGTAAGCAGTTCCTGCAGTGTAAAATAACGTGGATATTTATTCATGTTTTATGCTTCTACTACTGTCCAACCAGAAGGTATCGCTCCTGTTGGATACTCAACGCCTGATTTCTTTACAAAAGTGCCCGTGTTCGGAACGTTCAACGCCCAACGTGCAAACGCTTCCGTACGTAAAGTATCAAGGTATGGGACTATTATTTTTTGAAGGCTCGTGCAGTCGCAGAAAGTTTCAGTGAAAACAGGCAGACTGTCATAAATCTCTGTACCCCTTATCACAGGCGGCTCAATAAGACTTGAACAACCGTAGAAAGTCTCAAAGAAAGCCCATGCCATGTACGGACCTTTTGGCGTTACGAGGTGTTTTGCGGACAACAACATACTGTTCTGAAACAGGTGTGCGTAAGCGTCAAACACTGTTTCCCCTGTGTGCGCCGAAAAAGCGTCTCCAAAAATAAGGGAGTTTATGTTTCCGTACGCGTTGAAAGAACAAGTTGAGCCATAAAAGGTCAACGTGTAGTATTGTCCCATGTCGCTGTCCCTTCCTGTATAGTCACCCCTGAACAAGATTATATCTCCTGCGTTCACTGTCAAAGCGCTCGGTTCGCTTGCAAGTGGGTACGGACCTCCTGCAGGAACGCTGGTCTCCCAAGCACCCCCGTTTATGGAATAGTCAACTACAGCACCCTTCCTGTAACTGTCTGTGTAGTTCACGTTTCGTGTCCTTGCTATATTCAACGTGCCGCCAGATACTATTGAAAGCGTAAAATATTGACTTTCATAATCAGTGGGCCAAACGAGTTCATCGCCAAGGTAAACCCTTTCTACAGCGTCGTCTCCAATATATATGTCAGGTACGTCTGGTAAGTACATATTAGTAAAGAGGTTTGATAATATAGAGCGTGTTAGCGTCCTTTGTGGCAAGAGCGTCGTAAGCACTTTGTGTTATACTTACAATATTGTGCACGTCGTTTGAAGCGACGTCTGCGTTCATAACCTGTCCGTTCATGGAAAGTCCTGTTCCAACCTTGATACCACCCTTCGTTCCAGAAGAAGCGGTAGGCAGTGAATAAACACTGCTTTGTGTTAAATAGCCTCCACTACTAATACGCGAAGGGACAGTGCCTCTGTGATAGAAATTGATATCCCAAAAATAGTTAAGGTTTCCGTCCTTGACTACAAAATCAAGTTGTCCAGAACTTGACTGCCCTTCAATGTAAGGCTAATACTTAACAAGTGGAAGCGTAACGCCATAACTTCCGTCC
>JAEEGH010004482.1_pt1 | contig 35789 bp, 46 predicted proteins | sample 9134181 | NCBI WGS metagenome assembly JAEEGH01 (sample SAMN16246544, study PRJNA631951) | gut metagenome | biome: gut microbiome; feature: rumen; material: DP-attached | host: Bos | place: Iran: Karaj | collected 2018-10
AGGTCAGCAGGGCGTAGTCCCCGTAGTCGTCGATGTTGCGGAGGAAGTTCGCGTCGAGCAGCCGGGGAAGCATCATGTCGCCCAGCTGGCGGAAGTTGGCAATTTCTTTACTGTTCATATCTTTTTTTGTTTCGAGTATACTTTTCGTTTAAAAATGATACTCGGATTCCCAAAAAGGATCCGGATTCAGGTGGATTCAGTCGTCATTGCTCCGCCTCGCTCCGTCTTCTTTCAGTCCCGATTTGAGGGAAGAAAGGATTCCCGGGAAAACCCGGAGCAGCCTCTGACCGCGTTAAAAACCGTACAGTATCTTTAATTTAAGTACAGTATACTAAACGGTTTTATTTCAACCACTTGAACCTATAACAAAGATACCCATTTTCAGCCATTTGCGCTAATCAGAATGGCATTTTCACTCCCCTTTTGTCAACACTACAGAGGCTCTTGGACATGGGAATTGAAAAGACTACCGGCATTAAAGCCGGTACGGTATGGAGTATAATTCCGAGTATCATTTGTCGTGTCAACAATTCTTCGTAAATTAGCGGCAGAGAACAGCACGCGACATGGCACGAATCGGATACCTTTTCCTCACGAAGAACCTCACCACCAGGGACGAAGACCTTGCGTGGATGAAGGGGTTCGGCTGCGACAACATCATAGAAGAGGACGGCGCCCAGGAGAAGTACCGCCCGCAGTGGCGCCGGATGCTCACCCGCCTGGGCAAGGAGGACGTCGTGGTCGTCAGCAAGCTCAGCAACGCGCTGCGCGGCATCCGCGAGCTCGGGGTCTTCCTGGATCTCTGCCGGGAGTACAAAGTACGCCTTGTGAGCATCCAGGACCGGATCGATACGGGAGGAGAGCTCTTCCCCGACACCGGCGCGAACGACGTCATCGAGACCATCTCCCGCCTCTCCTCCGAGGCTACGTCCGTGCGGCGGGCCGAGCAGGGGCTGAAGAGCAGCCGCAAGGTCAGGCCCAACGCCAAGCGGGGCCTGCGCCAGTATCGGGACAAGACCATCATCAGCATGTACAACGCCGGCCACTCCATCGACGACATCTGGGAAGCCAGCGGTTACGCCTGCAGGGCCAGCATCTTCCGTGTGCTGAACCGAAACGGCGTCACGCTCAACCGCGGCCCGCACCACGGTCCGCTGGGCAAGAGAACCAAGAAGGAAGAATAAAGGGAAACAGATATGACACTGCTCGAAGCGATCGAAGCACGGCATTCCGTGCGCAAGTACAGGGACGAACCCATTCCCGAGGATATCCTCGCAATCCTGAGGAACAAGGTCTGGGAGGTCAACAGGGAGGCGGGGCTGCACGTCCAGCTGGTCACCGGCGAACCAAAGGCGTTCAGCGGGCTCATCTGCTACGGAACCTTCTCCGGCGTGACGAGTTACTTCGTGATGGCCGGGAAGAAAGGTGACGACCTGGACGAGAAGATCGGATACTACGGAGAGCAGCTCGTCCTGCTAGCCCAGACCCTCGGGTTGAACACCTGCTGGGCCGGCGTGAGCTACAGCAAGATCCCAGGCACGTATGAACTGGAGGACGGTGAGAAGATCGGCTGCTACATCGCCCTGGGCTATGGGCAGACGCAGGGCTCCGACCACAAGGTAAAGGATGTTCGGGAGATCAGCAACGCCAGTGACCTCACCCCGAAGTGGTTCAAGAAAGGCGTCGACGCGGCGCTGCTCGCGCCCACGGCCGTCAACCAGCAGAAGTTCTACCTGGAGTACCTGGGGTTCCGCGACTACAGCAAGCTTCCCAAGGTCGCGGCCAAGCCCGTCTTCTCTATGATAGGCTACTCGAAGATGGACCTCGGCATCGTCAAGTATCACTTCGAACTTGGTGCCGGGAAGGAGAATTTCGAATGGGCATAATTAATAACCATTACATTGATTACCATATCCTCTCCCCTGCCATTAACTTAAGGATTTCATAATCGATCAAAACTATATTGTCATATGAACATCTTTGAAAAAATGCGCCGTAAGCGCCTGAGCGCTTCCGAACAAGTCAGGCTGATGTTTCGGGACTCCTTTGAGGACGCTGCCAAATCAAAATCTATCCGTTCTCGTCTCACGGGTGACCCGATGAGTGACGGAATGATCATCTATTCGTCGATTTCGCTCAACTATAAATGTATCAAGGAATCAAAGGATTTTCAGACCGTTCGCTCCTTGACTATTATCAGGGATGGATTCGATCCAGAAGAAATCCTAGACGAAGAACTAGAACTGGCTCTGAAGAAGTACTGTGGAATGGCTTCTCCGATTGGGAGTGCAAGCCGTCCAAGGGCGGAGTCAAGGGATTATTCTAGGACGCCTTCTGATCTGGATATCATTAAACAGAAATTGGCAGATAAGGTCGGGGTTTCTGTTGATGCCGTTGAGAAGAAGATAGAAGAACTCAATCTCGCCCCAGATATTTCTCATGAGAACAATCTTGAGAACAAACTCTTCAGAATCGCTGGACAAGCTGCGAAGATGATTGAATCCAAGTTCAAGCGATTCCCTAATGGAGGCTATGCCGAAGCGTTGATTTACTGCAGCTCCATCCTTGTCGATTTAGGCACTTCACACCAGAACACTCTGGATATGGATGTTTTTGAAGATCGGTATTTCCTTCTTCTCGGTGATGAGATAATGATTAACTCTGAAGTTGATGATCCCATCAAATATATCAACTCTAGGGTTGGGTTCTACAATGACGAGGAACGTAAGTTGAATACGGAGTCCAATTACTCGACTATGTTCATCTATAATGCCTTTTATATGAATCCCGGATGTGACAATCCTAGAAACTTGACTTCTTTCAGCGAGTCTCCGATGACGTTGATCCGACTTCATCAAGTATTAAAAGAGGTGAAGGTTGAAATAGAAAGGCAATGCTCTCGACTTGGCTATAAGCTACCAACAACTATCGATATTCTCGGCGATCTACCGGATGATCTTCCCTTTTAATCGGCCATAGGATAAATAGTATAATTAGAATGGTTACTTTTGAGAAGTTCCTGTCATAAACCTGTAGAAAACGCATTTCGAATATGAACACGATTTTTACAGTTGGCCATTCTAATGGCACCGCCGAAGAGCTTTTATCCTTGTTGGCTCTCGCCGGGATCGATTGCGTCGTAGACGTTCGCAGCATTCCTGCAAGCGCCTATACACCGCAGTTTAATAAGGAATACCTCAAACGCTTCCTGACCAATCATGGGCTCTTCTACTTGCACTTTGGAGAAGAATTCGGTGCTCGGAGAAGCGATTCCATTATCGATGGCCAGGTCAACTTCGAGAAGGCCGTCACTACTCCTGCTTTCCTCCGTGGCGTGGATCGCATAAAGAATGGTTTGGAACAGGGATACCGCATTGCGCTCATGTGCTCTGAGGCCGATCCCCTTGCCTGCCATCGCTTTTCGATGATTTCCCGGTATTTCTATGACAACGGGTACGATGTCCAGCATATCCTTCACACGAAGGAGATCAAGTCTCATGGAGAATTGGAGAAGGAAATGATTGAGGGAATGTTGCATAAACGTGGGAGCAAACTCCCTGACATTGATACGATGTTTGGTTCCTACTCTGCTGAGGACCAGCGACGGGATGCCTACCGTCTTAAGAATGTCGCAATTGGCTACAAACCTGGTGAAGAATACGAAAACGAAATATAAGATGATTACTCTCTATACCATAGGATTTACCAAGAAGAATGCGCGGAAATTCTTCGGACTGCTCAAGAATGCCGGGGTGAAGAAACTTGTCGACATTCGAATCAACAATGCTAGTCAACTCGCCGGATTTGCGAAAGGATCCGACTTGGAATTCTTCATGGAGGCAATTTGCGGAGCCGGATACGAGCATATCACAGATCTAGCACCAACGAAGACGCTTCTTAAGGATTACCAAGACAAGGTCATCGATTGGAACGGCTATACCGTCGTCTTCAACAATCTTCTCAAACAGCGTCATATCGCTGAGAGATTCCCTGTTGAGCGTTTCGACCAATGTTGCTTCCTTTGCACGGAAGACACACCAGAAAAGTGTCATCGACGTCTGGTTGCGGAATACCTGAAAGCATGTAATCCGGAGAAAGACATCAAGATAATTCATCTATTTTGATTGGTATGAAATACACTTCTGAACAAGTTAATTCGCTGTCGTATGCCGACTGGATGGAGACGATAGCAAAGGAACTAAATGATGCCGGCTACAAGACAAGTGGTTATAGCGAGGAGTTACATCGCTTTGCCAAGAACTGTGCCCCGTACAAAGTCTATGAAGCCAGTACTTTCTTCTTAGGATCTATAGAGGATCCGGCAGCGTTGAATTATCTGAAAGAGATTGGGCTCGTGAACAATGGCCGTTGTCCTATGTGCGGCGCCCCGATTACCGGCAGCGGTTGGCGTTTCACGAGTGGATCGGATCCAAGTTATCATTTTCAAATCTGCGGGAAATGTGGAGGTGAAGGGAAGCGCACATCAATGAATCCGGCCAATCGCTCCGGATGCCTTATCGCATTGTTGCTCGCCCCGTGGTGGATGATTAAGGGACTAGTCTCTAACGTCCTGAATCTTCTTCAGTAGTATTCCGGGGTCGCTCTACAATTCATTTACTAATAGAGACGGGATAGCCTTGCAAATCCCGTCTCTATATTTGATATGGTTTTCTTTATAGAGAGTTATCTTTAGGTTCTCGCTCGTGAAGTGAACCCTAGCACGTCTTCTTCAGTGATAAAGCTATATCTCTGACCGCCAATTCTCTTCAGAAAGAAATGATGAAGGTACCGGAATGAATGGTGGTCTTTTGCCCCTTTGGACCATGGCAGGGGCTTTTCGCAAAATTTAATGTTAGTCTCGATACTTTCCAAGGTGCCCGGAGCCAACTGAGCCATCAGCGAAGGGTCATTCTTGATGTCCATGTATAGCGAACGGGCTTTTGCGTAAAGCTCTGCATTCGCGTATGCGGAAGCCAGACCTAGTAGCGGTCTCCACTCGTTTGGAGACTGTTGGCACTTCTGCTCCATAAACTCGACAAACTTAAGATCGACGGAATGTCTGATTCTGAAACGGACAAAGGAGTATAGCAGAAGTACTCCGATCACTGTCAAAATAATACCTGTCATAAGGAATTCTTTTTTTCTGGTAAACACAAAGATACTGTCTTTTTTTGAACAGGTTACTTTTTTATGGTACATGTCATTAAAAATGACAGAGGCAGACATCCCCTCGTCAGGTTTCTAAGAAGGATACTAATGAAACAAGTCTTACTGACGTATGAAAACAATCTCAATCATTCTCATCGTCTACGCATTTTTCCTTGCTATTTGCGTGGCGCTTGCGGTCCATAGCCGCATACAAAAGAAGCAAGGATTCCGTGATAAGATTGGTCAGGACATCCTATTCTGTTTCCTGGCCGCTCTGTTTTTCCCTGTGGTCATTTATTTCGGCTGCGACGCACTCTATTATCATAACCGGCCAAGACCGATTCCGAAGAAAATGAGGAAATGGATCAAGAAAGATCTTGTCGACTTTAAGGGTGAACGAATGTCTATCGCCAAATACAACGCCACGCATAAGCGCAAGTTTACGCTAGAGCAGGTGTACGGCAAAAAATACGTTGCTTCGTTGTCTCCTGAAGAAGTGGCCGAATTCGATTCTTTTGAGAACACTCTGAGCATTGATTCCGGACTTCCGGACGATGAGTACACACATCTTGCGACCCTTTTTGCTCAGTCATTCTACTCCGAAGACTTTTCTCGTATCAAGTCTTTCCTTGATGAGAACGTACGAATGATTTCGTATAGGAAGCGCACACTTACTGGAAAGCATGAATTCTTGGATTATTGGCTTGGTGTATTGTCCCGGATAAAGGATGATTGCCAGGTGTCAGACATCAAGGTCAAAATGAACCCTTTCTATGGACATGCTGTAGTGTCCATCAAACAGAAAGACACTGATGAGGCGTATGTCTTCTTCCATATTGATTCCGGAAAGATCAGGACGGCTGTCATTACACCCGTTCAACAGCAGTCATCGATGGTTCGCTATTATGATCTGAATAGACCACGTCTGGACTATGAGATGGTGATCTCGCAGAAAGGAGAAGCAATCGTACCAGAGCCCAACCGTATGCCTTGTCTTCTGTGTGGTGCGCTCTCAGAAAAACTGCAATGGTATAAGTTGGAAGTGGATAGTGGCCCTTTTAGCCACATCGGACAGGTCTCTATTTGCCCTCATTGTAAGGCTCAGGCGGAATTCTATCCGGAAGTTTTCCTCAGGAAGGAGATGTCAGATAGTTTTCGTCTTCATCGAAGCACGATCCCGCATATGGTCCAGGGCAATCCTTACATAGACGTTTTCATTCGTTTTCAGACAGAATTAGGGAAAGCCTATGAAATGGCTAAGGCAAACAATGGAAACATTGATGACTGTCTGCTGCTCGACATCCTTTTGGCATACAAAACAGATCCGAGTTGTCATCTTGGGTTAAAACTCCCAGAGACAGGCAGTTTCGGTGATGTCTGCAAACTATACACTTTCGATGATGAAGGGAATACGTATGGCATCTTTGACAAGATTACTATCGAACAATCTGAGATGGGGGCCTGGCATGCATTCTTGCTCTCCGTAGCTTACACTCTTCTTCCGACAGTTTGGCATGGCGGCTATGAACGTCGGACTTATATCCTATCGATCCAGGATCTTCATGCGTTGTTCAATGGTCACGGGATAGAACTTCAACAAAGTATGATTGAGAACCTGCTGCCTAATGTGAGAAGAGGTATCGCCGATGACGAATATGTCGTCGAGTGTTGCTATTGGAATGACTGGAAGGGTCTAGTTCGGGAGAAAGTGCTGGTCGAATACGAAAGAAATCACATAGACTACATTGAGGACGCAGGTAGTGAAGTCTGGTTTCAGTACGATTGCGGAATACTTTTCTGATTTTTAAAATACTTCTGGACATAATCAGGAGGGCGAAAGAAAAACTTTTTCGGCCTCCTGATTACCTTTTTCCATCGGCTGTCATAAAGAGACGAAGGGCAGAACAAATGAGCCCTGGAAGTTGAACATTAACAGTCGTAAAAATGGATAAATTATTTGTTTGCATGGCAGTCTCCTACAAGTATGGCGGACGTTGCATCGGTGGGATTGAGCTCACCAAGAACCAAGACAACACCTACTCCCTGGTGGTGGAAAACGGATCTCCCAAATGGGTACGTCCTGTGACCCGGAATACGGAACACGGTGAGATTCCAATGCATCTCTCCTCGACCTGTCACGTCATGGACATCGTAAAACTCTCCGATGTTGAAGCGTGTCCAGATTGTGCCCAGAGTGAGAATTACTACTTCTGTGGTATCGAGAAAGTCGACCATCTTACTGCAACTGAAGAAATTCTCAATCTGCTCTGCGACCGTCGACACTCGCTGCTCTTTGGCAACCGGGGGAAAGCCGTTCATCCGGATAGCTACGAGACACTTGGATACTCGCTGATGCTCATCAAAGCGGAGAACGTGAACTTCTTCATGGAGAATCGCTACGGCACCGATCGGAAGCGTCTGCGGGTAAGCTTCACTTATAGCGGCAATGCCTATGATCTGCCGGTAACGGATCCGGAGTTCTGCGAACAGGCAGATTACGATGTGGAGGAACTGAACGGCAGTCGCGCCTACTACCTGACGATTTCTCTTAGTGTTGAGCACCAGGGTTGGCATTCCAAACTCGTCGCCAACGTAATTCCGCTGAACTAAACATAGCATTCGACAGGTCGGGACTTAGTCCAATTCGGAACAAGTCCCGGCCTTCCGAGTTTGTTTTAAGCATGAAATAGTTAACTTTGTAAAAATTCCACAACAATGTTTTCACAAGCCTGGTTCTGGATGTATGTTATTGGCATCGCAATGGTTAAAGTGAATGTCTTTAACACAACTCACTATGAGAATAATGCCTTGGTGTATTATTCGAATATCGTGTTGTACATTGCCTTGATTGTGTTTGTTTTCCTGGTCTGTTTTCTATCTCCGCACTGGTGGTGGGGATTAGTGATGTACTTGTGCGGATGGGCCGCCCAGGGCATTCATATCATGATTAGAAATCCGATTCGCCTCATGTCTGCGATGCATGGATCCCGTGCTGGGAATGTTTTTGTCCGAAGTATCGAAATGATAGCGGCACCTGTATTGACGATTCTGGCTTACCTTTTTTTCTTTAATCTTTAATCCGAAGCTCGCGATGTATTACTGGCTCATATTCTACATCCCCGCTTTAGCGATAGCCGTGAATCTCCCAGCGCTAATTAACAAGGTCTTTAGTAAGGACAATCTCGACATCGTCAATCGATGCTATACCTATACGGACTGGGACACTTTTGACGTGCATACCATCGGCTTCCGGCGTGGACAAAGAGAAAACATGCTGGGACTGATCTATTCGATAGCGATGATCGTCTTAGTCATCCTCGCTTTCTTCTACGCGAATCATTGGTGGGTGGCGCTGATTGCTTTGGTCTCTGGCACTTTGTTGCGTGTCGTTAGAAGTCTCTTCGGCAAGCTTCGCTATGGTTCGCTTCTGTATTTCATTGAACTCATCATAGAGCCAGTCTTGCTGTTCTTTGCTTATTACTTCTTGATATCAGCGCACAACCCCTATCTCTAGTATGTCCAAAATCGCTTTAGTAGGTATTATACTTATTCTCGTATGGATTAGGCTTATGCTGCCTTTTCTACGGGATAACCTATTGAGTGACAGAAGGCTTGAGCAGAATCCGATTGAAAAGAAGTTTAGGATTCTTTTGGAGACATTGGATAAGGATGTTTTCGCTGGGGAAGGCATTGTGACAGTCTACGACGAGGATAAGAAATACATGCAGCTGACAGGGCAGAATGATATGGATGTCTCGTATTGCTTCATGTATTCGACCATGAACCTTACTGTTCAGATCATTTTTGGCAACAATGGCCGAGTCATTGACAAGAGTTTTAACGACGTCGACAGGTTTTCCGAGAATGCTCAGGTGTATATGGCAAAGGAAATCGAGAAAGATACGCGAGCACATTTCAAATCTTTAGGGGCATGAGATTCCGAGGGGTCATACTTGTTATTCTTTCTTCTCTTTTGCTTTGTCTACCAATCAGAGCCGAGAAAAGGGCGTATCTAGTTTGCATCGGCGAGTACGCTAAAGGGACTGACTGGGGGCCCATAAGTGCAGCCAATGATCTAGAACTCCTTCAGGAGACACTGTCTGATGAGTTTGTTATTGAAAGTATTTCAGACGGCGAGGCCACCTATGATGGCGTAGTCTCTTTCTTGAGAGGTATAGCTGACGAAATCTCTCCAGGGGATATCGTGCTGGTCCATTTTTCTTCTCATGGACAACAGATGTTCACCTTGAGTGACGTGTCTGAGCCGGACGGATTGGATGAGGCAATAATCCCCTACGATGCTAACAAGTATTATTCTTCTTCCTATCATGGTGAGCATCATCTAAGAGACGATGAGATTGACGCAATCTTCAATCAGATACGGCATTCAATCGGAGAAAACGGGTTGCTTTTTGTCCTTTTCGATGCCTGTCACAGTGATAGCTTATATAAAGGGAAGGATGACAGCACCGTTAATGGCCAGATCCTTCGAGGAACCGGCGAGATTTTCGGACCAGAGACCAGCGATGCGATTATTGATTCTCTGAAAGAAATCAAGTATGCCCAAGAGCCCTTTAACGTTAACAAAGAACCTGGGTTCTGCGATGTCGTTTATGTAAGTGCCTGTCAGGCATCCGGCAAGAATGTAGAGACGGTGGTGGATGGCATTGGTTACGGTTCGCTTTCATATGCCTTTGCTGAAGCCTACAAGAACGAAGGAGGGCTGAACGAGAATCTCCCCGACCTCCTTTCCTCCATCAGAGACCAGATGAAAAATCTCCATCCATTTCAGGATCCCGTTTTCCATTCTTCTCTCCCTATTGTCCTCAATGAGATTACGGGAAGTGGTACCGAGGCAGATCGACACCCGCATGTTTTAAGAAGAGTCATATTAGGCGCCATCATCATATCCATTATAGCACTCATAGCATTATGTATAGCCAGAACGATAAGGAAGCATCGCTAAAACTGAGCTATACGTTGTCTCTGTTTGGCTACTTTTACTTGATCATTCGGTTGATAGCTGGATGTATCATCCAGTATCGTCATATTGGACGTCGTGCTTTCGTGTCTTTGCAGGACTCACCGGCCCTAATTACTCTTACCAATGTGACGACGGCCGCCATGTGCATTGTGGCATTCGTCAGCATCTGTCTTGCCTTGGCTTCCAGGGCTTCTTGTGTGCGTGGACTTAAAAACAGCTCGCTGTTTTTTCTCGTATTGGTATTTGTACTTTCCTTCCAGCATCGGATATTGATGTATCTGATGTTCTTCTTTCTGGTCTTCTTTTATCTCTACCTCACCTTCTCGCCTTATGTCAGATCGAAATACCCCAAGGCGGAACGAAAGAGATCTTCGATTGGGCGAATAGCCTTCCTTATCCTTACCACATATTTACTTGCATTTGGTGTAGTTCGTGCAAGAGATTTTTACCTGATTGGAAGATCAATCCCTCTTGTCCCCAATTCGATAGCTCTTTCTGAAGGTCGATACACAGACGGCATGCTTAGCTTTGAGCAGCCTCGCGAATGGAGTCTGGATTCATTAGTCTACACGGAAGACTCCTTCCCGGTTTCGTATTTCTCCGATGCTGACTCAAATCGAGTATGCGTCTATTCTTCAATAATGAAAGACGGTGGCATTGATGGTCATAACCTGCATGTCGTAATGATGTGTCCTCGAGGCATCATGTCCAGAAACAAGTTGGTGTCTTTTGAGAATGCTCAAGTCAACAGAAATGAAGTGTTCTTCTCACGGTATCTGGAGAGAGACTCGCTTTATCTGAGCTTATCAACAGTATTCGATAGACGATCCAAGAAAGCCACTTCTTTCCTAGCAGTTTCCGTTGATTCTACACAATATAATCTACCCCAGTTGAAGCCAATCCTGGAGACCGTATCTTTCGATCTCAAAGGAGATTTACTTGAAGATCAGAGTGTACAACAAATAGAAGATTAAAGCCGTAAGTGAAATAGAGATGACGCGATATATGATAGGATTCGTGAATAGTTTTGACAATCTGTTCTTTGCAGATTCAGACACGCTTTGGCGTTTCACGATCATGTCATGCAGCCATAGATAAAGCAGCAGCGCAATCGCTAAAATGACTATTTCTGTTACCAGAGAGATGTTCATATTACAAAGTTATGCAAATTGTTCGAAATAGACGAATCCCAGGACGTGAGAGGCCATCGAGAATGTTCGAGGGTTTGTATGACTTTGCGAATCTCTTCAATTTGTTCCTGGTATCCACAATAGCCTTACTTGTCGTTTATATCATTATCCTTGTCATAACTAGTCTTGTCTCCCCTAGCTTCGTAAAGAAACTGGATGAAAAGATGACTGACAACCTTGTTGAGTATTTGGTTAGCCATCAAGATTACGAGACCGCGATATCTCTTATGGAGATAAATCCGGACTACGTTCAGAAGAAAGGGTATTCGAATGATCTTCGTTTAGGGGAATGCTACGAGAAGACCGGAGCCTATAGTAGTGCTTTAAAGTATTATCTTGAGAATTTTCGTATTCTTCACTCAGAAGAGATTAGAGCAAGTGTAGATTCATCTACATTCAAAGCCATTGAATATCTGATGGCAAGATACATATGCCGTGTATACATCGACATGGGGGACAAGATCAGAGCAGAGGAATACCTCCACGTTATGGAAGCTGCCTATTCCGATTCCACGATGGTCATAGCGTCTGATGTTGCCGAACAGGCTGCCAGCACCCTCGGGGTTCCTCCCGTTGGAGACATATCCTGGATTTCTGTAGCTCCGGCATATTACAAGGCGATTCTGAACTACACTGATAACCCGATAGAATCCATCCAGATTCTCAAAGATGTCATCTCAAGTGAAGCTGATGAGGAAAGGTTAAGCGCAAACATCAAACTTGAGCATCTGAATACACTAATAGGATGGGAAATAGAGAATGGGATGGATGTCGCCGCCCTGTATGACATTCTTGTCGCTATTTCACAATCTGAAAAAGCATATTATAATAGGGATTTTAAGGAATTCGGCCGACTTGCTTCTTATTGCAAATGGGCCGGAGATGAAGAGCACTACAACAAGCTGATGGCGGCATATCGCCGGTATTTATCCAGCAACCATAAAAAGAATTCACCGGAAGCAATTCTTGCGGTTAAATATCTTGTTGATATCGGGCATTTCTATCAGGCCGAAAACATGCTGGATAGGATCTGCTCAAATATACGGGAGAAGATTAGAGGGAATATCTCGATAATGAGTGACGATCAACGAGAGTTTTATCTCCGTACTCTAGAAGAACCATTTGCTTATTCGGAAGAGCTGCTGACAGGCCATCCCTCTCCAAGGCTTGCGAGAATTGTTGCAGAGAACACCTTGTTTAAGAAAGGGCTGCTTCTCAGGTCAAACAGAAATCAGCGTCTATCTATTCTTTCGCAAAATGATCCTCAATTAGTTGCCCAATATGAGGATCTCATTTCTGCCCGGAAAGAGCTTAACATCATCAAGAGTATCGATCGCCCGGACCAGATAATCAGAAGAGCCATCCTTCAGAATAAGATCTACAATCTTGATAAAGAATTGGCGGCTGCCTGTTCCAGCTATGTTGGGGACAATCTATTGGGCGAAATGTCTGTCAAGACACTCCAAGAATCTCTCGGGAAACAAGACTCGTTCGTGTACCTGTCCAGCAATCGCTCTGGTCAGTTGTTCGCATTACGATTGTCCCGCAAGAAAGATGTCCAGTATATCGGAATTGGAAGCCTAGCAAACTTTGAAACCAGTGATTTCAATACACCCGAGAAGCTGTACACGAGTACCGAGTTCTCAGAGAAGTTGCTATCATCGCTGTCTTTCTCAAAAAAAGGTAAAGGTATAAACTACTGTTCTACATCCGGGATTTATAATAAGATCTCTCTTCAGGCGCTTCGTGTCTCCGAGTCAGCTTATCTTATGGATATCGCAGACATCCGGTTTATCTCCGATCCTTTTTTGATCGCCAAACATAAGGAAACAGAAACGCTGTCCGGAAGAGTTTCGCTTTGGGGTGGAGTAAGATATTCCCAAGAATCGAGCGATTCGACTACTACAGCTTTATTCACTCATAGAAGTGTTAAAAGAGGCGACCATCTGGTATATCTTCCCGGTTCCCTTTCTGAAGTTGAAGGGATTTCTCAGACGCTATCTCAACATAGAATAACGAGCGACATTTACTCCGGATGGGATGCGACGGAAGACTCCTTCAAGGATCGGGACGGGATGGGCGATCGAATTCTTCACATCTCCACACACGGATTCTTCAATGATTCAAGTCCCGTGCAAGGCAGCTCTGATGCCATGGACAACTCCGGCCTTCTCTTCGCCGGGGCAGAAAAGAGTTGGGCTTTGTATTCCACGAAGGACACTCCTATTCAAGAAACTGAGAACGATGGCATCTTAAGAGCTAGCGAAATCGAATTGATGAACCTGAATGGATGCTCTCTGGTCGTGCTTTCTGCTTGCGAGACCGGATTAGGATTTGAGGATAATTCCGAAGGAGTCTATGGCCTTCAGAGGGCTTTCCGTTTGGCTGGTGTTGACAACTTGCTGATGACTCTTTGGGAGATTCCCGACAAAGAGACTTCCTTACTGATGCAATCCTTTTACCAGAGTCTTATTGAAGGGGCTGATGTCAATACGGCTCTAGAGACCGCACAGAAAAAAGTTCGGGAGAAGTTTCCTTCTCCCGAATCATGGGGTGGATTCGTTCTCCTTAATTAAGTCGGCACGAATCAAATACTACCATAATAGCTCGTCAAGCACCTTTTTCGATCGAGGATCCTTAAGCTGTTTAAGAATCTTCTTTGCTTGGTGTTTTTTGCCCATCTTAAGATAAATCAAAGCTTTGCGATACTTAAGCTCATTCATTGCTTGTTCATGAGCGGCAGCCGCAGCAGAATCAACAAACTCTATATCGACGGACAATTCTTTGTCAATGGCTTCCAGTGCCTCAGTATACTTCTCCTCTTTGACCAGTTGATCGATTTCATCTCCACCTCGGAGGACTTGGCTGTACATCATATCGCCCACATTCTTCGTAACACTGCCGTCCCAGATAAAGACACCACAGACCATTGCCGCGGCCACGGCAACCGTACTGAGCACATACTTGTATTTTGCGAAGAATGCAGCCAAATCTATGCTTGTTCCTGTCTTTACTGTAGACAGTTCTGCCTCCTTCTCCTTCATTATCTCCGCCATCTTTTCAAACTTGATGGCACGCATCAGGTTAAACTGACGCTGATAGCATTCCTTCAACTCTGGGTTGGTCTTGACCTCTTCCACAAATGCCCTAGACTCCGCCTCGCTCATCTCCTTTCGGAGGAAGCGATCGACGCGTTCAGACATTTCGTCGTTGAATGTGATATTCTTGATTTCTTCCATAATAGCGTCTCTCCAGTTTAATTACCGGCCAATTCCTCAAGGAAGGCAGCTTTGAACTTTCTATGGCAGCGCGATTTCTGATTCTTAACTACATCGGCGCCAGAATAGCCCATAAGTTGGGCAATTTCCTCTCCCTTCAGTTTCTTTCCCGTCTCATTAAAATACGTATAAGTAAAGATATCCTTACAAGGAGGCCCCATCTTCTCAACAATCTTTCTAACCAGCGCGAAAGTCTCTTCATCATCCAGTTCCTGGTCTGAAGAAAGGTCAAACACCGGATCCACATTAACTTTGGAGTTCTCTACTGGTCTAAGCATAACTTCAAAATCGTATTCGGGATCATTATCCCCTTGAGAAATCCTCTCGATCGGGTCAAAATCGACATACCGGCTCTCCCCTCTCTCCATTTCTTTCAAGGTTAGTTTCCCAATACTTGTCAGGTATGTTTCTAAAGACGCTGTTAGGCGATTAATGCTCCCATCCTTACTCCTAATAAAAATCTTCCCGCCATCAACAAACATCTTTCCCGTCATGATCTGGTTGTATAGCTTAAGACAGGAATTCTGATAAAGGTCATCCAGGTATGAACCCCAATCGTTGAAACGATACAGCCTACGATTGCCGAATTGCTCTTCAGAACACCTCTTTTTGAAACAGCCGAAGAACTTGTCTCTGTATTTCTCGTACATGGAAGCGAAAGCCTGATCATCGCCTTCGAATATCCTCTCTACGAGATGTGGTTCTTTATTGAATAACGGCATAATCCCTTTAGTTTCTGCAAATATACTAAAATGTTGCTGAGCCATCTACATTACCCATCTAAAAAAAACTAGGCCTCGGATTACTTCTTCTTGTCTCGCTTCATAAAGAGTAGAAATACATTAAAAGAACGAAACAATGAAGTACGAAGTAATCAACAGAGAGTCGAAGAATTCTCCTTATTTGCTGAAAGTCAGCATCTACTCTGAAGAGTTTGAAATTGAGGGGCGCAAATGCAAGTGCCAAGAATACGTTGAGCGTAACCTCTCTTGCCCTAGCGGTAAAGATGTCTATCTCTCCTATCAGGATGCAGAGAACGCTTTGCGTCAGCGTGGGGCCGACAAGAAGAATAAGAAGCGGGTATACCGATGCTCTATCTGCGGGCACTACCATCTCACCACCAACGACGGTGCCGGTAAACGCAAGAGAAAATATGACCGGTGTAAAAGCGAAAGGGGCCTCCAGCAGGTAATGCTCAACTATTCTGAGTCCGAGTTAAATCACCTGAAAGAGAAGAATGCCCGTGCTTTCAACTTGAAGGCATTCCGCAATAAGATGGCACTTAGTGCGATGATCTAAGGTGCGGCATTGATTACCTTTTGAAGTCTGCAGTCATAAAGGTCAAACAAAAACATGATTATTATGGAACAGGCAATTCAGACAACGCTCAAGAGATGGGAGTCCTCTCTTCTCAATTACGGAAAGGTTGATCAGTGGAGTATCACTGAAGACTATGCCACCATGGCATCATTCATTTCATCGTGTGACATCAAAGCTGCCCGAAAGGCTGTCCGCGAGTGCAGAGACTACGCTATGACAGGATCTTGCAAGGCTGATTACCTTCTTTCTCTCGTCCAAAATGCAAATAATATCCTCAGCAAAAGCATGAGCGGTATAGTAAATAATCCGGTCAAGAAAAGTGATTCTGTAGGCCAGGCAAAGCGGTTTGAAAGCACGACTCGCAAACTGTATACTGAGAAACTGAGATGCATGGACGGCAAGTATCTCAAGGATGTTGACATCACCATGGAAGACGGTGCCACTTCAAGGAAAGTCCGTCGGATCGTAGAGAAGAGGATGTGCCAGGCTTATCACCGCCAGCATAAGAACTGTGGACAGAATGGAGGACGTGATCGGCATTATATGAAACGTGCGACCTCGTTCCAGCTCCATAACCTCGGCCAGATTGAATGCGAGACCGGTGTCTGCCGAACTGAATCAACCCATTGGAAAAGATCCTATGATCCCATCACCGGAGAGGTCGTTTTCAAGAAGAAGATGGGATATTCCACATATGAAGAAGCGATGGAGGCCGCTCGTCAGTTCAGCCTTCGACATCCGGAGGACAAGCGGACGATAAGTGCTTACAAGTGTGCATATTGTGGCATGTGGCATATCGGTCATTATACCCCTGATGCAGAGAAAACGTATCCCGACATGGTTACTTTCCTGGGGCAGGCATCATAAAGTTTAAATAAGAACGATAGCTCAACATTATAAAGATGAAAAAAAACCTTTTATCCCTGGTGGTCATTATGACCATCTTCACGCCACAAGCGTGTGCCCAGAGAAGAATCGTCTCTGATTACAACTATCAAAAGGCCGTAGATGTGTTCTATGATGAGGACGATGATGACAAGGCCCTGGACCTGTTAAACAAGCAGATCAAAGAAACTCCGGATCATTTGGATTCCAGATTTCTTCGCGCTAGAATCTACTGGCGAGCTGATAAGTACGACGCTGCCTTGCGAGATGTTTCATATGCCATCACGCACTACAAAGGGAAACCGTCAGTTTACAAATCAACGTTGTATGGACTTCAGGGGGCCATTTATGATGACATGAAGAGGTACACTGATGCGGCTCAGTCCTACCGGCAGGCCATCAAAATAGCCAAGAAGGATAATCCCGAACGGATTCAAAGCTTCAAGTTCGATTTGGCTCAAGCGCTTTATCAGGCCAAGGATCTTGAAGGTGCCGAGAAGGTGTATCTTGAGATGCTAAAAGAAGACCCCGGTGATGGCGGCGCAATGATCGGGCTAGCCAGGAACAGACGTGACCAAAAGAAATATGAGGAAGGGCTTGAATGGCTCGAAAAGGCAGAATCATATGATGCCAGCTATTCCGAGATTTATCGGTTCAAGATGGAACTTTTGGATAACCTGGGTAGGACAGATGAATCAGTAGATGCTGCACTGAAATACTTCGAGTTATACGAAGACGCTCCAGCTTGGTTCGTTGCCGATTATGCCGGCAAGCATTATACATATGGCGTGGCTAAGGTGAAAGCTGAGATGAACAAGGACCACGCCTCAAACCGGTGGATCGCACTTCTCACCCGTATGTATGAGGACCATTCGGACTATGCAAAAGCCCTTGACCTTTACAGCAAGGTCGAAGAGGAATATGGTGAGAATACGATGATTGCATACTATAAGTCAAATTGTTATGCTGAACTTGGTCAGTTCAATGCTGCCATAAAAGAAGCGACCCGAGCAATCGATCTTGATGGAGGTAACACCTTTGTGGGTCACCGAGGCGACATCTATCGAAGTGCTGGCATGTACGACAAGGCTATTGCCGACTATATGGTGTCAATGGAGGACGATCCTTCGAGCGGCTATGAATACTATGCCATTGGATGGTGCCACCAGTTGCAGGGTGATAATGAAAAGGCACTGGAGTACTACAATCAAGGAATTGACTTGGACAAGACATATCCTTATCTTTTCGAAAGCCGGGGAACTCTCTTGAAGGCTCTGGGAAAGGAAGAAGAAGCGAAATCGGATTTTGAGCGAGTCCTCGAGATTGATCTTGAACCGGAAGATGGTAGCTGCCGTCATTATGCTCTTCTTGGCCTAGGTCGAAACGAAGAAGCCATTGAATGGATGGATAGGATTATCGAGAATGAGCCTTACGATAGTGGCCATTATTATGACAAAGCCTGTCTCCTAGCCAGAATGGGCAAAATAGATGAGGCCCTAGCTGTTCTCGAGATTGCTTTTAAGAAAGGATTCAGGCGCTTCGCCCATCTTGAGCACGACAGTGATATGGATCCTCTCCGCAATCTCGAAAAGTATAAGTCCCTAATACTTGAATACCGGGATAAACCGGTAGAGGGAAGCGATTTAGAACCAGAAATAACACCGGAGGATGCAGAAGCTCTTATCTCCGAGGTGAGAATGAAAAAGATGCCCGGAGGAACGTATGAGGTTCCATGCACCATCAACGGTCTCCCCCTTCGTTTTATTTTTGACACAGGTGCAAGCGACGTCACAATCTCCAGTGTAGAAGCCAACTTCATGCTGAAGAATGACTTCCTGACTGAGAAGGATTTCAAAGGATCCAGGAAATACGTAACGGCTGATGGAAGTATTACTGATGGCGCTGTCATCTGCATTAAAGAGGTTATGGTCGGAGATGTAATCCTCAAAAACATCGAAGCCTCGGTCGTCAAGAACCAGAAAGCGCCGTTACTGTTGGGACAGTCTATCCTGGAACGCTTTGGAAAGATAACGATAGACAATGAGAACTCCGTTCTAATCATTAAACACTAATTTAATAGATGAAAAAGATGACCATCATCCTCATCACAATTGCGGGTATTGTACTCGCCGCCATCCTCGGCATTTTTATTGGCCGTCATACTGTGCAACAGGGCGAAACCTCAAGGGAGAACGCTGCGCAAACATCCGAAACGAAACATGCTGTTTTGCAAAATGATTCCTCCAAGGGAAGTCTGTCCGGAAAGGTCTACAATCTCATCATCTTGGATGAGAGCGGGTCCATGTCTTCTGTGTGGAAGCCGGCACTTGACGGTGCGAATGAGACAATCCAGACTATCAAATCCACCCAGGATGCCCACCCAGAACAGAGGCAATTCTTGACCTTTGTCTCCTTCTCGGACAAAGGTGGTGACCGATTCCGAGTGCTGATTGACAACAAACCCATTAGTGAAGTTGTTCAATTAACGCAGGAGGACTATTATCCGAGAGGGAACACTCCTCTTTGGGACGCTATGGGACATTCCTTGACAAAGTTGGAGAAAGCTGTCTCTGATGAGGATCTTGTCTTAGTCACGATCATCACAGATGGGTACGAGAACGCGTCTCGCGAATACACTGGCGCAAGCATCAATGCTTTGGTAAAGCGCCTCACCGAAAAAGATTGGGCGTTCGCTTATATTGGCGCAAATCAAGATGCCATCGAAGTGGCGGGGCGCATGGGCATTAAAAACGCGCTGAACTTCGCAGCTGACGATGAGGGTACGAGAGCCATGTGGAGGAAAGAGAAAAGAAGCCGCGAAAGATACTACTCGCGTGGTCGACTCGGAATATCAAAAGAAAGTCTGAAAGAGGAATACTTTACGGAGGACTAATTATGTTTGATGACGAGTATTACGAAGATGACTACACGCCAGATTATGACTGGCGAGAGGAAGAGTGGTACGCCCTTACGGATGGTCAATATGGCGATTATCCTGGAGGAGACATTGATTATGATGCTTTAGGTTTCGGGGACTGATACAATGACTAGAGAAGAACGTATCAAGTACTGCCAATGCTGCATAAAGCGGAGGAACAGCTCTTCAAGTGGCTTGATTTGCTCCCTCACGGGAGCGCAAGCCACCTTTGAAGGCGGCTGTGATCAATTTGAAGAAGATCCTATAGCGATGAAAGAACATTTCTACGTACAAGAAGAGAAGAAGAATTCCAGATACGCTTCAATCGAGAGCATAATCGTCGGCCTGGCGATCTGCTGCTTCGTTATCCCATATACGGTGTCCGTTGCTGGAGTTGCTTTTGATGGTGACTATTCTTTATTTGCAAAGATGATAGGTGTTACAGGGTCATTTGCTGTTCTTGGAGGATTAATGGTTTATCTTCTTTACCTTTCCAGAAAACTTAGAAAGAAAGCGGTTGCAAACGAAGTCCCTGATACTGAAATGTTTCGCATTATTCAAGAAGAAGGCTATTTCCCTCATAAAGAGAATGATGGAGATATCACTTTTAACGTGAAAGGCATGGTCTTCGCTTTCGGAAAATGCGCAAACGGCTTTGTGTACGGACGGCTCTATTACCGAATGGATCCTGATGACAAGTGGTTGGCAATGCAGGCTGCACAATATACAGAAGTCTCCTTTGTGGCCATCAAAGTGCTTGTTATTCCCCACAGGGAGACTATACTATTCTCTGTTGAATCACTATGCAATGATTCGGAGAGTTTCCGAGCCTTCATTCATAGAGCCGTATCAATCCTCGCCGAATCGACCACAAGATACCATGCCAAATTAAGAGAGCTCAAGGCGGATAGTGATTGTGACGAGTGTGAGGATGCTAATGGGGATAGAGACGGCGACATCAGTACTCTGCTCAAGATGTTTCCGAGGAAGATGATGCCTTCTTAGGAATCTCCACATAAAAAACGAAAGTATACTATTTGATACAAACTCATGTATATGAAGATAGATCCTATTGAGGTGTATTCGAGTGACCTCGATGATTATTTGGGCCTTGAAATAGTGGCCTTCCACTGGGCTGCCGCTGGAGCATGCGGAGAGGGTGGTGCTGTGGTTTTCATAACAACTGACGGGAAGGTGTACCATTCTAACTATGTGTACCCGGGTTTTATCACCATAGATGACTTATTACGAATCTTTCCTGCTTTAACTGAGTTTAGTCCTGGAATATTCGGAGGAGGCATATACCCTCCGATGTGGAAAGATCAATATCTTGGACTCGGGAATTACCTGGTTATCCATGAGTCGATCTGGGCAAATTTCCAAGAAACCGCCAAGAAGGAGCTGAACCGCCGTCAAAAGCAAGGTGATCATGTCATTCTATACAACATCTGGGTCGAAGTGGTTCTTATGGTCATAGGGAAGGCCCTAATTAGTCGAGAGTAGCTCCCAGAATACGATGCAGAAGTGCAATGAGCAATAATTCTCTTATTTGTGTACATAAATATCCTGATAGAGCCCTGACATGCGATTACTCATCGCAAACGCATCACTTTTCTACTATTAGCATAATTGTTTTAATTAAAATAATCATTATCTTTGTCATGTAATATCGTTCGTATTATGGCAAAGATTGAATACACTCCCCTGAACCTCCCGAAGGCCCTCGTCGAGGAACTCAAGATCTGGCGCCTGGCCTTCTGCGCATCCTATGGCAGGACTGTCTCCTACGGCGAAATGATCCGCAGCATGCTCGATTCCATGGAGGATTCCGATCCGGGCGTAGTCGATGAACTGGGACGGATACTTGAGAAGCATCCGGAGCTCTACGACAAAATGGTCGTCTACAACCACACTCCCGGACAGGATGCAGAACAGCAGTCATAGGTATGGATGTCTTTGAGATGAAGTTTTCCAAGGTCTTCCCTCTTCTTATCGCCAAGGGTCAGCGGAAGGGGCGGACGGAAGACGAGGTCTACGAAGTGACCGAATGGCTCACCGGCTATTCAAAAGAAGAATTAGTCTCTCTTCTTGATAGCGATTCTACTTACGGTGACTTTCTGGACGGTGCACCACGAATGAATCCAGCCCGATTCAATGTAAAGGGTAGGATTTGCGGTATCCGTGTGGAAGAGATCGAGGATCCCAGGATGCGTGACCTCCGCATCTTGGACAAGATGATCGATGACCTGACGAAGGGAAAGCCCGTCGAGAGAATCCTTTCTGTATAGACCGGCATGAGATTCAAGCACACCAACCGCCCCGGATTCTGGTTCGGCCTCGTCGATTTCTGTACGGCCGGTCTGTTCTTCCTGTTCTACATGCCGCTGAGCGGGCTGCAGGACGAGTTGGACTATATCGTCGGGCGCCGCACCCAGCGGTACTGGGTCGCGTATCTGTTGGGAATCCCTACCCTATTCATTTACCCTCTCGTCTGGATGGCGAGGATCGCTGGAGAGCTGAAGGCCAAGGCGATCGAACTAGGTATAGACGGCCCTTACACCTCCTGGTGGCATATGTTCGGCTGGAACACTATTGGCGTCCTTTTCCTCGGACCCGCGATTGCAACCAAACGCTTCTTTGACACGCTCAACAAGATTGAACGTGTGATGAACGAGGAATCATAACAGGCTACTTCCCATTGCGAATGCAATAGATGGCGGCGACAGCCTCAATCAATCCGAGCACGAAGTAGATATTGCTCAGCGCTACGAAACCCCAGACATACCACTCCAGGACAATCCATAGCATTAGGAGGATGCCGCAGGCAAGCGTAACCCGGTAGGCCCAGGGATGCTTTTTGAAGAGCATCAGGGCGGCCAGCAGCTGGGGCAGGCCGTTTACCGCAAGCAGTGCATATCCGGACGGAATGAAGTCCTTGAAAAGGACCTCAGGCCAGGGCATCTTAGCCCGCAGCAGATCCAGCATCGGCTCCCCTCCCCAGCTGACGCCGGTGGGATCCATCCACATCATCACAGCACCACCGACGGCTCCGACGGCGATGAACAGGGTCAGTATCTTCAGGAATGTCCTCATATCCTAATGCGGTTCTTTCGTTGCCATGAAATACACGATAGACCCTTCCTTGTGATACTCTTCGAGCCGGTATCCCTTTTCCAGTCTCGCTTTCAGGGAGTCGAAGGTCTCGAAAGGCGGTGTGAACCAGCCTCTGCGGGAAAGGATCCGGTCCATCAGCCAGTCGGTCCGGCGGGATTCGCCCCGGATGCAAAAGCAGCCGACCAGACGGCCGCCAGCCTTCAGAACCCGATTCACTTCGGAATAGGCCTTCTCCTTGTCCGGGAAGGCATGAAAGCCATTCATGGTAAGGATGATGTCGAAGGATTCGTCCCCGAAAGGAAGAGCCCCCACATCACCTTGGACCAGACGGCAGTTCCCTATCCCCACTTTCCAGAAACGGTCTCGTGCCTGGTCGAGCATGTCGCTGCTGTAGTCCAGGCAGACGATGGCTGCCCGGTTCATGCGTGCGTACTTCGCGACTGTGAAGACGCCGGTCCCGACAGGAACGTCCAGCAGCTTCCCGGAGAAGTCATCCGGGATATAAGACAATACGGTCCGTGCGATCTCGTTGTCATCCACTCCGCCCCAGAAGATGTCCATGTACAGGCGGCTCCACCAGGTGGACCGTGTCAGGACATCATCATAGATATTCCGGGACTGCCGGTAGGATTTCTGGATCTTGTCGCTCATGGTTTCATTCTTTCATGTACAAAGATACGGAGAATCCGTCGCAACCCGGTTGCAGATATGTCAACAGCCGGCTACCGCGTCATCTAATTCATCCAGGTCTTGAAGGTCAAATGATATCTCTGCGGAATAACGAAGATCTAAATACCATATAACGCTCCGATGACGATAAGTATTCCAACAAGACTACATAATACGATGATTGCCAGGAACACTGGTACCGGCAGTTTCTCGAATAAGACATCTTCGTCGTATCTGTCCTTGTTGTATTCTTCGTAAAGAATCATGGCGTCGTGAACTCTTGCCTTACAAAGATAATTGTTTTTTGTGGTATAGCATAGCCGGCCGCGCCAAATGCCGTAGCCAACCTCCTAAATGATATGCGTGTCCTATCGCACCGTCTGCACCCTACCGGTCTCTACGATGCTCCGAGCTTCCCAGTCCGCGCAGAATGGCGGATATGAGCGGCTTCAGGAGCAGGCAGAGGACGATGACGAGGACAAGTGTCAATGCATCTTCCATAACCTCGAATTGATTTCTTTTCCCTTTCTTCCAGGCCTTCCGGCCCCGGGGATGCGTATATTTTTCTGCTTTCGGAAAGCGAGTCCACATAGATGAAGGCAAGCCGGAGACGGAGAATACGCTCCCGGACGGGAGGAAGATTGTCCGTCTCCCCTGCCCGGCAGGTCTGGCTTGACGCATCGGTGGGCGAGCTTAGATTTGCAGGAAAGGATATACGCCAATACCCGGGGCCGCATGAACGGCTTGACCGCTTCCTGTCAAAAGAAGAAAGGCGCTGCAAGCGGTGATACTACGATACTTTGATACTTTGGTACTGTCGAAACAGTGATACTTTGATACTTTCGCAAGAGATCCGCCCCGGAGGTTGTCCGGGGCGGCGCAGAAAAGCAAGCGGGAGCGGAGAACCCGCTCCCCGGCAGTTTACTGAAGCGTCCCGCCGATGACGCTGACCTGAGATGCGAGGATCTCGGTGATGGTCCTTTCCACACCGTTCGAGTCGGTGAATCGGTTGTTGCGGAGGCGGCCCTTGACCTCAACGCCGGCGCCCTTGACGAGGGTGGAGAAGTCTGGCATCCGGTCGCTCTTGAAGGCGGTGACCTGATGCCACGTGGTCTCGATGACCGCTTCGCCGCTGCGGTTCTTGAAGGCGTGGTCGGTGGCGACGCTGAAGCGTGCCATCTCGGTGTCGCCGATGTTCTGGATGCGGGCATTCCCGATGATGCCGCGGAGGGTAACTGAATTGAGCTGTTCCATAATGTGTCTGAATTAAAGGGTTACTGAATTATTTCTGATGCCGCATCAGCGCCTTCTACGTGGCAAGGAGGCAAGGGCCGGAGGAGAAATACTACCCGCAGGTGTGGAGATTTCTCTGGAGGTGCATTTTACCCTTTCCGACTCACGTGAAGGAAATACCTTTGCATCAAGAAATGGTCTCAGTAACCGGTTCAGTCACATGGATCAGCCACACAGTCCCTCCGTCATCGGCATGAACCCGGATCCAAGGCGACAACGGGATGAGAGGCACGCCCAACGCCACCGGCCGGAAAGAACCACCTGAAGCGGTGAGACCACCGGCACGGCGCCGGAGAGCGGATGCCACTCCCCTCCCAGGCACAGCGGTTAGGGGACGACTCGACGGTTCACCGACAGGTGAGGAAAGAGGACCGACCGCGTCGGAAACAGGAGCGTATGAGGTGGAGCATCGCGTCGGGGGTGAGTTCTCCCCGCACGGATTCATAGCAGTCCCAGATGACCTCCGGGTCAAAAGAAAAAAATCCCCGGCCGTCATTTCTGAGGGCCGGGGTAGATATCGTCAAACAAGGATATGGACTTACGGACTATTTCTTGTTTGCTTTAATGAACGCTTTGACATCGTCGGTTCGGATATCGATGCCGTTGTCTCTGTCGGCTTTTGGGGCAAGTCTCATGTATAGGGGCTTGTCGCTGGGAACTCCGCCGATCCACAGTCCGAAGGTGTCATCGATGTCGTAGTAATAGATGTAGAGTCCGAATCCGACGTCCTTGCTTTCGTATTGCTCGAAATCTGACCAACTCAAATCCTCCCCTTTGGCGGACAGTTCGACGACCTTGTCGAGCGTCAGCCGGTTCCCGTCATTGCAGCCAAGTAGGCCAATGACGCATATAAGGGCAGTCAATACCGTCAGGACTCTTTTCATACAGATGGAAAGATGTCGAGAAATGTGAATTTAAACTATCGGTTCAACCATTCAACCGCGTCATTCTCAGAATCGAGAAAACCGAAATGGCAGCCCTTGTTGCTCTCGTAGATAAAATCTCTCAGGGGCTTGCTGGTATATTGGGAGAAGTCACCGAAGACCGCAGCGCGGATTCCATAGTTCACGAATTTCTGTATAACTTCTCCAGCAATCCCGGAGGACAGCCGAAAGAAATCTTCGATGAAACAATCCTTGGAAAATGCCATGGCGGTCACTCCGCTCTCATACTTGAGTGAAAGCACTCTGTCCATTGCCGATTCAGCATCGGCTATTCTTTCAGCAAGGCCGGTTACTACGGCTACATTATCCACAATGCGATACTTCATCTATCAAATTCTGAAAAATTACGATTTTGCGAATACAAACTTACGAAATTCTTGATTCAGTGGCAAATTAGTGCCGGGTCAAAAGAGAAGGATTCTCGGCCACCAGGGCCGCTTCCGTGAATGTCTCACCAACCTCCGGCTCCATCACCGACGAAATCACTCCGTACGTTGAGATCCGTCTACTTTCCATAGACGCAAGTATCTCCAAGCCATCGCTGACTTAGAGAACTCGAAGAGTATCTGATGAACTCTACGCCCTGTTGAAGGAGTAGAGCTCGTATTGACAGAAGCCGCTGCGCTGCTTGTAGCCAAGCGGTGTAGCGATTTTGTTTCGCTTCAGCCAGGCTCCGATGCCCGGCAGGTTGTTCTCATCGACGAATGCCAGCCGGTCGGTCTGGAGAGGACAGCAGAGATTGACGGTGATGACCGCGTATAGATCCTCGTCCGGGACGGTGATCATCTCGACGGCAAGGGTGCCGTTGTTACGGTAAGACTCGTAAGAGAGTTTGACATCAGTGTCATTGAACTTGAGCGTTTTCATGGCTAAAACTTGTTTTGAGTTTCTTCAGCGAAGGAGTAATAGGATGTATCCGTAAGGATGATGTGATCGAGAAGCGTGATGTCGAAGATGTCACAAGCTTTCTTGAGCTTGTTGGTCTCGTTCATGTCGGAGGAACTCGGGACGGGATTCCCGCTCGGGTGGTTGTGGAAGAGGATGATCGCTGTAGCGTTGCACATCAGCGCTTCCTTGATGATGCGCCGGTGGTCGATCTGGGTCGACTTGATGGTTCCGACGGTTATCATCTTCTTGGCGAGAGGGAGGTTGGCTCCATTGAGGAGGAGGATCCAGGACTCCTCGTGATCGAGGTCCCGGAAGTCTTCGCGCAGGTAACCTGCTGCTTGGGCCGATGCTTTGATCGGGGTGTCGGGTGTGTAGTGTGCTTGCTTCTTCATAATGCTGCGGTTTAATGGTGAAACATCTTTTTTACGCAGCTGGTCATACGTCACCCCTGTAGGACATTGGCAAGGCAAGGTGGAGAGCGAAGCGGACCTTGCCGGAATGTCCGGGTGACAGAACTTTGCGAAGTGAAAGGAGATGTCACCATACCGGAGCTGAAGGAGCAGCTATTCGGAGCACACTCCCCTTCCGATGTGACGCCGGCAGACATGTGTAGGACCCGGGTAAAAAGAAGAAAAGAGACAACCTGACAAGAAGATGGTCGGAACCATTCCGGCACAGGGAAAGGAAGAAAGCTGGCACACGACGTTCAACAACACAGCTGCGGAAAAGAGCCCAACATCGAGCATCTTGCGGATTCCGACAAACGCACAGACTTTGCTTAGAAATAAAACCTCAATGACATAAGTGAATACTCGTATAGAAGGCTCCGCAGGCAGGTTAATGGAACTTCTTCTGGGTAAAAAGAAAGAGATTGATGACGGTCTGAGATGCCGTTTGATTTGGTCGATGGACTATATATACCAAACCAAACAAACAAATAATTATCGATATCTTGATGTCGCTTTATTCCTCTTTTTACCCAGCAGAATATGCCGAAGACGTCACTGGGTTAGATGCGTCTGCGCTTTGACTTGCTATTGAAAGTCGTGTGCCAGCAAAACGTCAAAATTTGGCACACGGGGAAATTACGAAAAACGGCCTCTCAGAGTCCTAAAATGGCATAAAAAAAATTGTATTTATCAGTGTTGGCACACGGTTTGGCACACGCGAACACTCATTTTTGGCACACGTGTGCCAAACAACCCTCGTAACCAATTGATAATCATATACCAATTACTTTCCAAAAAGTTTCAATGGAAAGTATCATATTTTCTGCATCGGGAAATAGCCCGCCCGTAGAAAGGCGTATACTTCCAGTAGCAAAAATCATAAACCGCTGATAATCAACGGGAAACCACAATTTTGATTGTTGGTTCCTCCTGCTTGTAGGCGGTTGATTTGACTGTTTTTCTACCACATTTCTACCACGCGTGGTAGAAACTTTTTACCTTTGATGCCAAAGTTTGTAATTTTACATTTTTTTACATATCTTTACAAACGTTACTCCATAAAACGCCATTTTTGGCATTTTGGAAGTTTTTTGAAAAACATTACGTTCGGTTTGTAAAAAGTATGAACAAGGCCATCAGAATCTGCAAATACTGTGGTAAGACATTCACACCCGAGCATGGTCGTCAGATTTTCTGTTCCGATGCGTGCAGAATCAACCATAAGAATCAGGAGAAACGCCTCCGAAATGCTGCGAAGAAGAATGTCCTCTCGACTCATGATACGAGAGCTGCGTTGTCCGGTAAGGAGTATCTTTCAATTACCGAGGCCGCAGCGTTTCTTGGCATAACCAGACCGACGGTTTACGCGCGTATAAAAGAAGGAGAACTCGTCCCCGTCCGTTTTGGTACCAGGACCCTGCGCATTCCGATGGATCAACTCGTTGCCAATACCGAGAGGTTGCCGCAACCGTCGAATGGAGATTTCTCCACATTGATTTCAAAGGAGGAGGCATTGGAACGCTATGAGATTTCCGATACCTGGCTTTATAAGAAGATCAGACCCGAAGGGATCCGCCCGAGGATAGTCAAAGGAAAGGCTTTCTTCCCGAAGAAGGATCTGGACAGGCTCTTCCCTCCCCGGTTGGTCTATAATGCGGAAGACTGGTACAATGCTGATGAGTTGATTGAGAAAGAGGGTCTCACCCGTAAGTACATCACAAACCTTGTCAGGGTGAAGGGGATCCCCCACTGCCGGAAAGGTAAAGTCCTGCTTGTCTCGAGAAAGGAGTGGGATACGGCGCGTCTGTTCCGAGGCGACATCGAGAAGAACTACCTCACGTGCGACCAGGCAAAGAAACGTTACCACCTGGCGAACAAGACATTCTATGACAAGATCAAAGAGGCGGGTGTAACCGGAATCCGGCAAGGAAACTCCGTCTACTTCAAAATAAGTGACCTTGATCCCCTGTTCAAGGACAAGACCCCCAAGATACCGCCTCATATACGGAGGGACTATATCCGTCGGAATGATGCCATTGCGCACTATCACGTTGGTACCAAGCGTTTTACGGAAGAAACCGAAGCGGCAGGAGTGACCAGGATCAGGACGGAGGGTAACTTCGTCTGGTATAAGAAGTCCGAACTTGATGAACTTTTCAAACTATAACCAATCATGAAAGCCACCAAAGTTTTTCTTCGCCAACGCAAGTTGAACAGCGGGAAGATAACCCTTTATCTGGATTATTACCCGCCGCTGAGGGATCCTGTTACGCAGGACCGCGTCTTTCGTGACTACCTGGGCATCTATCTCGTCGACAACCCCAAGTTCGCCATCGAGAAAGAGGCCAACAAGGAGAAGCTGAGACAGGCGAATGCCATTCGCTCGGAACGTGAACTCGCCATTATCCGGGGCCAGTTCGATTTCCTTGACAAGCACAAGCAGAAGATGGATTTCCTTGCCTACTTTCGCAAGAAGCTTGAATCCAAGGACCAGAAGTGGATCCGGGTGTACGACCATTTCAAGAACTACTGTCATGGGAAATGCCTCATGTCTGATATAACGGTCCCCTTCTGCGAAGGCTTCCGTGAATACCTGCTGAAGGCGAAACACCTCAAGAACGAGTCCATGGACCTGTCTCAGAACTCAGCTGCGGGGTACTGGTCAACCTTCCGGGGATGTCTGAAGATCGCATACCATGAGAAGATGCTCAAGGAAAACGTCAATGATTTCCTGGAGTCGATCTCTGGAACCAGCAGCCGCAGGGAGTACCTTACCCTGGAGGAGGTCCGCCAGTTGGCCAACACCCCGTGCGACGTCCCGGACCTCAAGAACGCTTCTCTGTTCAGTTGCCTTACCGGACTGCGTATCAGCGACATACTTGCTCTTGATTGGAGTAATATTGTAAAAGCCCAGGATGGCGGCTGGTGTATCCGGATCCGGACGGAGAAAACCGACACGGAAGCGACGCTTCCGCTTACCGACGAAGCGTACAAGCTTTGTGGAAAACGTTCCACCGGTCCCGTCTTCAAGAATCTCAAGCGCTATAATACCCATGCCCCTCTCAAGGAATGGGTTGAAGCAGCCGGGATAACCAAGCACATCACCTTCCACTGTTTCCGTCATACGTTCGCCACGCTGCAGGTGAACGAGGGTACGGACATCTACACCGTCTCCCATCTGCTCACCCATGCGAATGTGGGTACTACCCAGATCTACGCAGACATAGTCGACAAGAGCATGCGCGATGCCGTCGAACGGATCAAGATCAATGACGGGGCAAAGCCGAAAGGAAAGAACAAAAAAACAGACGAGACCAAGGACAAATAATACCATATTGATATGAGGATCCGTAACTTCTACAAATCGAGATCTGATCTCGATAAAATGCAAGGAGTTAGAAAATTCCTTGTACCGATTGTGTCAAAGTTCTATAATGGTGAGGTCGAAGGCACCCAGAGGTTGAAGGATACTTCCCTTCCGGTACCAACGCTGTTCAACTGCATGGAGACAATCCTGTCCAGGTTGAACGATAAGGAGTACCCCGAGCTCCTAGTCGGAGAGATCTGGGACGATCTGAGGATGAAGAGTCCCAAACAGTCAACGGAGCATTGTCTGACCCGCTTTTTTGATTTCAACTACTACGAGTATCGGGTCAACCGCTGGTACGAGGCGACGGTGATCTTTGGCGCGGTCTATTTCGTGATGGCTTTCGAGCATCCTGATCTGCGATGCTGCCTCAGCGCCATCAAGAACAAAGCCGTCTACAGTGCGGAAGCCATCCCCTATTTCAATCTCTTCGAGAAGGAACTTGCCGGGAATGACCAGCAGGCCAAGGTGGATTCCGATGACTACGATCCTCGGCAGGACGTTATACTCGAACTCAAGATGCGTACTGAAAGGGCTATGAACGACTTCTCCAACCCCAAGCCGCCGGAAGGGTATGTGAGCATCGACGCCATCCTGTATGCGACCGAGAACTACTTCACTAAGGACGCCGAACCTGTGCTGAATACCCTGGAATATGTCGTTTCCCAGACAAACGGGTCGGATCTTGACAGGATCAGGTCCAAGAGGAATGCCTTGATGCGGTACAATGCTGCCCGTGCCGGCAAGACGCCGGACAAGGAGTCCGGAATGACCACCGGCCAGCAGGTCATCTTCTTCTATTACCTCTTCGACTCCCTGGGCTTGAACTTTGGAAACTCTGACAAGGCGGCATGGATACGCCTTCTCCGTAACGTCACGGGCAGGAACGCCGACAATATCAAGCAGCGTCTTAACTTCAGGTTCGACGAGGATCAGACGCAGAAGGACCTTCGTTATGTCGCCGGTTGTCTCAAGGAATTGTTCCCATCCATTTCGTCAAAGATAGAGCGGGACAGTAAAATCCAGTAAGAAACTGCAATAAGGGGAAGCCTTGGAGTTCCCCCAAACCTACCCCGGCCCAGCAAAGGGCCGGTATTTTTGTGCCGTGGTTCACGATGAGCCACGGTTTCTCATTTGCGGCCGCAATCCAGGAACCTTGTATTCACCTCAAATCTATTAGAGCATGTCAAAAATGACTAATGAGCCAGCAAGGGAAGAGCGGGTTACGTTCGATCATCTCCCTAAGATACTGTCAACACTCCAAAAGGACGTGAATGAACTCAAGAACTTCATAGTCCATAACCAGGTACCGGACGAACCCAATGAGTGGATGGATGTCAAGGGACTCGCCGCATACCATCCCGATCATCCGTCCGTCAGAACCGTCTATGACTGGATACACTACAAACGCGTCCCCTATCATAAGGACGGCAAACGCGTCCGATTCAAACGTACTGAGATAGATAAGTGGTTATTAGGCGGTTATCATAGGACAGATAATGAACTGCTTGAAGATGCCGTCGATATTCTCAACGCAAAACGATGTGGTCAGGTTTAATGAAGGAGCGAAATGGAAATACGAGTTACCCCCGAAAACTTCCATTTGATTTGGAAGTCGATAATCATCAGGACTTCAGATGTCTTCTCCACCCCTCCTGTGGTGATCAATGTCGACAGGTCGGTCATCAGCACCCTGGGCAATTTCAGCGCGTCCACCGGCAAGGGCAAATCGAAGAAGACGTTCAACGTCTGCGCCATCGTCGCCGCGGCCCTGACCAATGGAACGGTACTGAACTACAGGGCGAGTTTCCCTGAGGGGAAAAGGAAGGTCCTCTATTTCGACACTGAGCAGAGCGCCTATCACTGCCAGAAGGTCTTGCAGCGGATAAACAGGCTTTGCGGCCTCCTGGAGACCGAGGACAATGACCAGATCGAGTTCGTCATGCTTCGCGAGTACAGTCCGCTTGACCGGAGGACAATCATTGAAATGGCTTTGGCCGAAAGGCCGGACCTCGGGCTGGTCGTCATCGATGGACTCCGTGATCTGCTCTTTGATATCAATTCTTCAACTGAGGCTGCAGAAGTAATTGGTTTACTGATGAGATGGAGCAGCCAATTCAATGTCCATATCCATACTGTCCTTCATCTGAACAAGGGGGATGACAACGTCCGGGGTCATATCGGGACCGAGCTCAACCACAAGGCCGAAACCATCCTCCAGATAACGAAAAGCGTAGTCGACGGGGATATCAGCGAAGTACATGCATCGCTTGTGCGTGACCGGGATTTCAAGCCCTTTGCCTTCCATATCAATGAAGACGGTCTTCCCGTTTTGGCAAAGGACTATAGTTTCAACCGCAGCGCACAGATAATCTCATTCGATTATGAGTTAATGTCAGAGGATCTGCACCGTGCCGCCCTAGACAAGGCTTTCGAAGGAATCGACAGGATGGGATATCAGGATCTCCTGCACCGGCTCTCTGTGGGCTATTCAAGCATAGGCTTCACCCGTTCCAGGGCCATCATAACCAAGCTGAAGAAGTTTCTCATGAAGTATGATATGATCAGGCAGGAAGACAGGAAGTATGTGTACAACAGGGAATTTCACTATGTCCCTCTCAATATCGACCAAACCAGTATAGAATAGTCGGGTGCCCATTAGGCGTTATACCACTATACTGGTCGTTCTCGTTGGCACTTTTGCGGCCCATGGATGTCCAACAGTGGTGTAAATGCCCACTTTAATTCACGTCTTATAAAGCATTATGATACAATGACAATAGAAGAAATTAAGATGATTCCGATCAAGGATATCCTTTCGCATATGGGCATAGAACCCGTGATGTCAAGAGGCGGCGGTGAGCAGCTGATGTACAACTCCCCTCTCCGTCCGGACAGGAACGCCTCCTTCTCGGTCAACACCCGGAAGAACATCTGGATGGATTTCGGGACGCAGCTGGGAGGCACCGTCATCGACCTTGCCGTTGCCCTGAAGGGCGACTGTACGTTCAGTGAGGCCGTATCCTGGCTGGAGGAGCAGGTAGGCGGTCTGGACATAGGGACTTTCGAAGGCGGCATCGGCCGGCACCTGGAGAATCAAGCCTCGAAGCAGCCGGACAAGACGTTCTTGAACAACGTGCGAGTGGAAGAGCTGACCAATCCCTCCCTCCTGAAGTACCTGGAATCCCGGGGTATTCCTGCCGATATCGGTCAGCGGTATTGCAAGGAGGCCCATTATACCGTCCGTGATCGGGAGTACTTCTCGATTGCCTTCATGAATATCCTGGGCGGGATGGAACTCAGGAGCAAGTACTTCAAGGGATGTCATGGCGTGAAGGCCGTGAGTATCGACCGGGTGGTCAAGTCGCAGAGGACTCCCACCTGCTGCGTCTTCGAGGGATTCATGGATTTCCTCTCATACAGGGTGCTCGAGGAAAGCGGTGACTGTGAGCTGGTTCCCCGCCGGCCTTGCGACTGCATCATCCTGAATTCGACGAGCATCACCCTGAAGGCTATCCCTTTCATCGATGTCTACCGCTGCGCGTACATTTTCCTCGATAATGACCATGCCGGAAGTAAGTCCACAGCAGCTCTTGAGCGAAATTTTGCTGGTAGGGTCCATGATATGTCGAATAAGTTCATGCCCTTCAACGACCTGAACGACTACCTTATGCAAAGCGGTTCCTGGTAAGGGCCCTCCTTGGCACTTTCTGAAATCCTCGTCCTTCGCCGGGACGGGGATTTTTTGTGCCCGCCCGGGAATCCGAGTATACGCTACGAGTATCATCTCGCCTTTTCTTCCCTCTTTTCCGGCCAAATCCAGCCTCGGCGGTCCGCTCCGGTTCCTCTTCTTTCTTCCCTTTCCTAATTTGACCCTCGGGGAGGCGCCCTGGGAGGCCCTCCGTTGGCACTTTCTGCGAAAACGCCTTTCCCCGGACGGATATGAAAAGAACTAAAACGGAACCCGAACAATGAGAGCTTTCTGGATCTTCGCCGTCGCCCTTACGGTGGCGTACATTATCTACTACTGTGTCATCATCGCCAAGGACCTGGCCAAGCCCAGGGAGCAGGTCTCTTCGGACGAGGAGACCTTCGACGTGATGGATGCCGCACCGGAACCCAGCAAGGTCGTCGCGATGACGGACAGGGGCTTCCAGGTACAGGACGGCTCCGGTAACGTGAAGGAGCAGGAGATCAGCAGCATCCCCGCTCCCCTGCCGCCTGTGGTGGAAGATGAGGACCCGGGTCCGATGATGGGTGCAGACGGAGCCCCGGTCACCGCGACCGGCAGGAAGGTCGCAGCGGCCCAGGAAGTGATGGCGCCACTCGACCCGAAGGCCATGCACGAGGAGTCCCAGAATGACCTGAGGGCCATGATGATTGGCGATATCCCGTCGGTCAACCTCGAGAAGAAGGTCACGCCTTCGGAGAAGTCCTCCGGGGACGCAAACGCGAAGAAGGAACAGGATCATGACGGAGGTCAGCGGATATAGGGGGCGGCTCGCTCCCCTGCTCCTGTCCATGGTCGGGCTGCTGGTCGCGCAGGTTGCGTCGGCCAAGTCCGGCGGCGTGGACTACTCCTGGGGCGCGGGGGCGCTGGCCAAGGCCCACGATTATACCGTCACGATGATGCTGTACGTGCTGTACGTCTGCTACGCCGTCGGCAGCATCATGGCCATCATCTCGGCCCTGCTGATCTACTTCAAGATGCAGTACCACGAAGGCGAGGTCATGAAGAACATCATGACGCTGCTCGGCGCAGTCCTGTTCATCATCGGCGCGTCGATCGTCTTCCCGGCCTTCTTCGGCTACAGGATATAGGAAAGAAAACAACCGCTTGGAATCAGGATGACAGGTGCACATGTCGGGACGGATGCCGGGCGATGAAGGAGCTCCCCAGCGGAGCGATAACACGAAGTCAAACAAGAAAAACACACCAACCCATGCGAAAGATTATCAACAGCGTGAAGAAGTTCCTCGCCTCCCCGAAGACGAAGGCTGTCGCCCTGATGCTCCTCGTAGGCGGGACGGCGGCGTTCGCGCAGTCCACGGCCGGTGACTACACCGCCGGCACGAACGCCCTCACCACCGTCGCCGAGGAGATCGCGAAGTACGTCCCGATCGTGGTGAAGCTCTGCTACGCCATCGCAGGCGTCGTGGCCATCGTGGGCGCCATCAGCGTCTACATCGCCATGAACAACGAGGAGCAGGACGTGAAGAAGAAGATCATGATGGTCGTCGGCGCCTGCATCTTCCTCGTGGCCGCCGCGCAGGCCCTGCCGCTGTTCTTCGGACTCTAACCGGTTAAAGGACAGATGGATGGAAAGCGCAGGCAAAGACACC